>Ga0306901_1000157_pt1 | contig 34476 bp, 25 predicted proteins | sample AntRauMFilla3767_FD_190431 | JGI IMG/M metagenome (GOLD analysis project Ga0306901, IMG submission 190431) | Saline lake microbial communities from Rauer Islands, Antarctica - Metagenome Filla 3 #767 (v2) (version 2) | ecosystem: Environmental > Aquatic > Non-marine Saline and Alkaline > Saline ... | reverse complement strand
GCCTCCTCAGAAGAGAAGTGCAGCGCCACAAACCATCCCGCAAGCGCCCACATGAATGTACCTGATGCTTCATTCTTAAAGAGCGTTGATCTGAAGTGGCTCAAAGCCCTTCGAATCAAGAGGCAACATATTATCATGTTTTTTGCCTCCGTCAAGCGTTTATTTTCGCTTGTTTGCTGCCGGTTAAGCCTTGGCTTCTCCCTGACAACGAGTGCGCATTCTAGAGATTTTTTACTGAAGCGCAAGTACTTTTTGCAAATAATTTTACAATCAATTTAACCCACAAACTTGTCCACAAACTCATGCACAGCAAGAGCATCCAGTCTCTCTTTTCCCCTGAACAATTCCAGTATTTCCTGGCAACGCTGGGGGACAAAAGTGCTGGCCAGATTGTTCGCAAACTTCCTTTCCAGGAAGGGGATACTTTCTTCACGGCGCCTGCGATGTCCGAGTGGATATTCCACGGTTATCTGTTCAGTACAACTGCCGTCTTCAAAAAATATCTGAATGGCGTTGGCAATGGAACGTTTTTCAGGATCAAGGTAATCAGCTGAAAAAGCTTTGCTTTCCTTGACCTCCATCTTGTCCCTCAAACGATCCAACTCAGGGTGGTCTGCATGAAAGCCGTTTTCATAGTGTTCAGCTTTCAGCTCGCCCAATACCAGGGGAACAGCAATCATGTATTGCAGGCAGTGATCCCTGTCAGCAGGGTTGTTCAATTCGCCGGTTTTGGAAATGATTCTGATCGCTGATTCGTGGGTGGTAATTACTATTCTGTTTATTTGATCCAAACGTTCTCTGACTTGGGGGTGCAGAATCACAGCAGCTTCTGCGGCTGTCTGGGCATGAAATTCTGCTGGGAAAGAAACCTTGAAAAGGATGTTCTCCATCACATAGCTACCGTATGCCTGGTTGCGCTCCAGACAACATTTTTCCGGTGGTTTGATCTGTTGATCCTTATTGGTTTTGCTGAAGGCCACATCATAAAAACCCCACTGGGGTGCGGTCAGAGCTGTGGGAATCCCCATTTCACCCCTCATTGCCATATCTGCCAAGCGCACCCCTCTGGAGGTGGCATCCCCAGCGGCCCAGGATTTGCGTGAGCCTGCGTTCGGTGCGTGGCGGTAAGTGCGTAGGGACTGACCATCGACCCAGGCATGCGACAAGGCTGAAAGCAGTTGCTCACGATCAGCTCCCATCATTTTTGCCACTACACCGGTGGTCGCCACTTTAACCAATAGAACATGATCCAGTCCGACACGATTAAACGAATTTTCCAAGGCCAGGATGCCCTGGATTTCGTGTGCCTGGATCATAGCCTCCAAAACACTACGCATCAAAAGAGGGGGTTTGCCCCGGGCCACCTGTTTCTGGGAGAGATGATCTGCTACAGCCAGAATGCCGCCCAGGTTATCAGATGGGTGTCCCCACTCCGCAGCGAGCCAAGTGTCATTGTAATCCAGCCAACGCAGCGCACAACCAAAATCCCAGGCGGCTTTTACCGGGTCCAGGCGATAAGAGGTTCCGGGAACTCGGGCACCCAGAGGCACCTGAGTCCCCTCCACCAAAGGACCGAGATGTTTAGTGCATTCAGGAAATCGCAGAGCCAGAAGCGCACAGCCCAGAGTGTCCATCAAACACAAACGGGCAGTCTTCAGTGCTTCCTGGCTGGTAATGGAGTCATTGAGGAGATAATCGGCAAGATCCTGAAGCTCCCGGTCATAATCCGGTCTCAGGTTGTGATCGGCGTTGCTGTTCATGGCTCCGCCTCCAGGTGGCTGAAATCAAACATGCACCCTGGAATGAACTCCAGAGTGCAGCAATCAAAAACTTGATTTCAGACTAGCACAGCTTAGAAGGTATCGCCGGGAATCCGCACCCATCCTTCCATCAATATACGTGCACTGCGGCTCATTATGGCTTTATCCACTGTCCACTGACCCTCAACCTGGCTGGCTTCAGCACCGACCTTGAGCGTACCCGAGGGATGTCCGAAAGTAACCTCTTTGCGATCACCCCCGCCTGCTGCAAGATTGACCAGCGTTCCTGGGATGGCGGCGGCTGTGCCTATGGCAACTGCAGCTGTGCCCATCATGGCATGATGAAGCTTACCCATTGAAAGAGCACGAACCAGCAAATCAACCTGATCAGCCTCAACCTGTTTGCCACTGGAGGATGGGTAACTTTTGGGTGGAGCTACAAAAGCCACCTTGGGGGTATGTTGGCGAGAAGCAGCTTCAGAGACATCCTTGATCAATCCCATTTTTACGGCACCCTGGGCGCGAATGGACTCAAACTTCTCAAGAGCAGCAACATCATTATTGATGGCTTCCTGAAGCTCTGCCCCGGTATAACCAATTTCATCAGCGTTCAGGAAGATGGTAGGAATGCCGGCATTGATCAGTGTGGCCTTGAAAGTACCCACACCTGGCACTTCCAGATCATCCACCAACTGGCCCGTTGGAAAAATTGCGCCTTCACCGTCAGCCGGGTCCATGAACTCAACAGGAATCTCGGCAGCAGGAAAAGTTACGCCATCCAATTCAAAATCACCGGTTTCCTGAACCTGTCCATCCGTCATGGGAACACGGGCAATGATGGTTTTCTTGATATTAGCCTGCCAGATACGCACTTCAGCCATACCATTTTGTGGCAGACGACTGGCATCAACCAAACCTGAATGAATGGCAAAAGCGCCTACTGCTGCTGAAAGGTTGCCGCAGTTACCACTCCAGTCAACAAATTCCTTGTCGATGGAAACCTGACCAAACAAATAATCAACATCATGATCGGGCTGAGTTGGCGGTGCCAAAATAACCGTTTTACTGGTACTCGAGGTCGCTGCACCCATGCCGTCAATTTGTTTGCCGTAGGGATCGGGGCTGCCAATCACACGCAGTAAAATGGAATCACGTGCTTTACCCGGCTTCTGAGCCGCTTCAGGCAAATCTTTAAGATTGAAAAACACACCTTTGCTAGTGCCACCGCGCATATAGGTTGCGGGAATTTTAATCTGGGGAACTGAACTCATCACTTACTCCACATAACAATCAAATGAGGAAGCCGGAAACAACTGAGGCGGAACACCAGGGAACCGCCTCAGTTAATCCAGGCTTACAACTTGAACATCTCAGGATCAGGCAGGAACTTCACCTTCCAGAAAGTCCGTGGCAAAGCCCTGAAGCACACCGCCTGCTTTATAAACATGAGCTTCAGCTGCTGTGTCCAGTCGGCAGATCACCGGAACCTGCACCTTCTCACCGTCTTTACGGGTAATGGTCAGCGTAACCTCACTACGAGGGGAAAGCTCACCTTCCACATCGTAAGTCTCGGTGCCATCAATACCCAGCGTTTTGCGCGTCGTGCCTTCCTCAAACTGCAGGGGCAAAACGCCCATGCCGATCAGATTGGTACGGTGAATGCGCTCAAAACCTTCTGCGACGATCGCTTCCACACCAGCCAGACGCACGCCTTTGGCCGCCCAGTCGCGTGAGGAGCCCTGACCATAGTCAGCACCGGCAATGATGATCAGTGGTTGCTTGCGATCCATGTAGGTTTCAATCGCTTCCCACATGCGGGTTACTTCACCTTCAGGCTCGATTCGCGCCAGCGAACCCTGCTTCACCTCACCATCAATCACTGCCATTTCATTGATCAGTTTGGGGTTGGCAAAGGTGGCTCGCTGTGCAGTCAGGTGATCACCACGGTGCGTTGCATAGGAATTGAAGTCTTCCTCAGGAACACCCATTTTATGCAGATATTCACCTGATGCACTGTTCATCATGATCGCATTTGAGGGCGACAAGTGATCAGTGGTGATATTGTCAGGCAGAACAGCCAGAGGACGCATGCCCTTCAGGGTGCGCTCTGCTGCTAAAGCACCTTCCCAATAGGGAGGACGGCGAATATAGGTACTCTGAGGACGCCAGTCATACAGAGGACTTTCGGCCTCAACACCCTTGTCCAGATCGAACATGGGAATATATACCTGACGGAACTGCTCCGGCTTGACGCTGGAAGCAACAATCGCATCAATTTCTTCATCCGAAGGCCAAAGATCCTTCAAGGTAATCGGATTACCCTGAGCATCTTCACCCAGCACGTCCTTCTCGATATCAAAACGAATGGTGCCGGCAATCGCATAAGCCACGACCAAAGGTGGTGAAGCCAGGAAAGCCTGTTTGGCGTAAGGGTGAATACGGCCATCAAAGTTCCGGTTACCGGAAAGAACGGCAGTCGTATAGAGATCACGATCAATGATTTCCTGCTGAATCTTGGGGTCCAAAGCGCCTGACATACCGTTACAGGTCGTGCAAGCGTAAGCGACGATACCAAAACCCAGTTTTTCCATTTCACCCAGAAGACCGGATTCTTCCAGGTAAAGACGCGCAACTTTCGAGCCTGGAGCAAATGAAGACTTAACCCAAGGCTTGCGAATCAGACCCATTTCATTGGCTTTCTTGGCCAGCAGGCCTGCAGCCACTACATTGCGTGGATTGGAAGTGTTGGTACAGCTGGTGATGGCAGCAATGATGACTGCACCATCGGGCATCAGACCTTCAGCTTCTTGTTTGCGAGCTTCTTCCAGATTACCAGCAATGCCTTTGGCAGCCAGGTCGGCAGTGGAAAGCCGTGCATGAGGATTGGAAGGCCCGGCCAGGTTGCGACCGACACTGGAAAGGTCAAATTTGAGAACTCGCTCATAGTCCGCCTTCACCAAATCATCAGCCCAAAAGCCTGCAGTCTTGGCATAGTTCTCAACCAGCTCAACCTGTTCTGGTTCACGACCCGTCAGTTTCAGGTATTCGATGGTTTGTTCATCAATATAGAACATGGCTGCTGTCGCACCATATTCCGGTGTCATATTGGAAATAGTGGCACGATCACCCACGGTCAGGCTGGAAGCGCCTTCGCCGTAAAATTCCAGATAAGCACCAACAACACGCTCTTTACGCAGGAATTCAGTCAAGGCCAGAACAATATCGGTTGCAGTAATACCTGGCTGGCGTTTGCCGACCAGCTCAACACCGACAATATCCGGCAAGCGCATCATGGAAGGGTGACCCAACATCACGGTTTCTGCTTCCAGGCCGCCGACACCAACGGAGATAACGCCCAGGGCATCAACGTGAGGAGTATGCGAATCGGTGCCCACACAGGTGTCCGGGTAGGCTACACCGTCACGCGCCTGAACAACTGGAGACATCTTTTCCAGGTTGATCTGGTGCATGATGCCGTTACCGGCGGGAATGACGTCGACGTTTTTAAACGCGGTTTTGGTCCACTCGATAAAGTGGAAACGGTCGTCATTACGGCGATCTTCAATCGCACGGTTTTTCTCAAAGGCATCCTTTTCAAAACCGGCATGTTCAACAGCCAGAGAGTGATCAACAATCAACTGGGTTGGAACAACAGGGTTAACCTTGGCCGGATCACCCCCTTTTTCAGCAATGGCATCGCGCAGGCCTGCCAGGTCCACCAGAGCGGTCTGACCCAGGATATCGTGACAAACCACCCGCGCAGGATACCAGGGAAAATCCAGATCGCGTTTACGCTCAATCAGCTGCTTGAGTGAAGGCGTCAAATCCTGTGGATCACAGCGACGTACCAGCTGCTCTGCCAGAACACGTGAGGTATAAGGCAGCTTTTCATAAGCACCGGGCTGGATGCTTTCCACAGCTTCACGGACATCAAAATAATCCAGTGAACTGCCCGGTAAAGACTTACGGTATTCAGTGTTCATAAATGAGAACTCACTTGCAAAATTGGATTAGGTAAATCAGTCACGCTCATCAATGGCTGGCACTGGACGTGGACCTTCACCGACATAGTTGGCATTGGGACGAATAATCTTGCCATCAATGCGCTGCTCGATCACATGCGCACTCCAACCGGAAGTACGCGAAATCACAAACAGAGGTGTAAACATATCGGTCGGCACACCCATCATGTGGTAGCTGACCGCAGAGAACCAATCCAGGTTGGGGAACATTTTTTTGACTTCCCACATCACGGATTCCAAACGCTCCGCAATGTCGTACATCTTGGTGTTCTGGCGCTCTTCCGACAAACTTTTGGCAACCTGTTTGATCACCTTGTTGCGAGGATCGGAAACCGTGTAAACCGGGTGACCAAAGCCGATAACCACTTCCTTACGACTTACGCGCTCACGGATATCTTCTTCTGCCTGATCAGGGTTGTCATAGCGCTTTTGAATTTCAAAAGCCACCTCATTGGCACCGCCATGCTTGGGCCCACGAAGAGCGCCAATAGCACCGGCAATACAGCTGTAGAAGTCTGAACCTGTACCGGCAACAACACGACCCGCAAAAGTAGAGGCATTAAACTCGTGCTCAGCGTACAGAATCAGTGAGGTGTGCATGGCCTTGACCCAGGATTCAGGTGCTTTCTCACCGTGCAGCAGATGCAGGAAGTGACCACCAATGGAATCATCGTCGGTTTCCAGATCAATGCGCTTACCGTTGTAGGCAAAGTGGTACCAGTACAACAGCATGGAACCCTGACAAGCCATCAGCTTGTCAGCAATATCGCGTGCATCCGGGTGATTATGGTCATCTTTCTCAGGCTTGACACAACCCAGCACAGAAACACCGGTACGCATCACATCCATGGGATGGGCCGAAGGAGGCAACTGCTCCAGGGCCACTTTGACGGAAGCAGGCAAACCACGCAGGGCTTTCAGTTTGATTTTATAAGCATTCAGTTCTGCTTGGGTCGGCAGTTTGCCATGCACCAGCAGATAGGCCACTTCTTCAAATTCACATTTATCGGCCAGATCCAGAATGTCATAACCACGATAGTGGAGTTCGTTACCGTTGCGACCCACGGTGCACAGAGCAGTGTTGCCTGCAGCCGTACCGGACAGAGCAACCGACTTCTTGGGTTTTGGCTTTACGGATTCGTTCTCAGACATGACTGTCTCCTCTTCAAATTGTTGTCTTAATTATTTGTTCTTGCCCTGGGCAAACAACTGGTCGAGTTTTTGTTCAAAGTCGTGGTAGTTCAGGAAGTCGTACAGTTCCATACGAGTCTGCATGGTATCAACAACAGCCTTCTGGTCACCGTCATCCAGCAGATGCTGGAAAACATTAAGTGCTGCCTTGTTGGCTGCACGGAAGGCTGACAATGGATAAAGAACCATGGTGGCACCGTTTTCAGCCAGCTCTTTTTTATTGAACAGAGGAGTCGCGCCAAACTCAGTGATATTGGCCAGCAGGTGGGCACCGCCGATACCATCGGAAAAAGCCTGATAGTCTTCCAGGGTGTGAACCGCTTCAGCAAAAATGCCATCAGCACCAGCATCCAGGCAAGCTTTTGCCCGCTCTACAGCTGCTTCCAAACCGTCTTTCTGAAAAGCATCAGTACGAGCCATAACAAAAAAGTCAGGATCGGTTTTGGCATCCACAGCAGCTTTAACACGATCAACCATTTCATCCTGAGAAACGATTTCTTTGTTGGGACGGTGGCCACAGCGCTTCTGGGCAACCTGATCTTCGATATGAACCGCAGCAGCGCCGCCTTTTTCCATTTCCTTCACGGCACGGGCGATATTAAAAGCGCCACCCCAACCGGTATCAATATCCACCAACAAAGGCGTGTCTACAGCGCTGGTGATGCGACGCACATCTTCCAGTACATCGTTCATGCTGGTCATGCCCAGATCAGGCAGACCGTAGGAAGCATTGGCAACACCACCACCGGACAGGTAGATCGCCTGGTGACCCACTTTTTCAGCCATCATGGCGTGGTAGGCATTGATGGTGCCGACAATCTGCAGTGGGTTGTTTTCTTTCAGTGCCTTGCGGAAGCGTCCGCCAGCGGTCAGTTTCTGGGACATGATATTTCCTCTTATTAACCCGGTCAGGGTTTCGGTTTACCTGGGTAAGGACTCTTGTTCCCGCAAACGTTGTTCAACGTTATCGCGGGAGGCTCTAATGTGCCGACGCATCAGCATTTCGGCTAATTCTTCATCGCGTTGCTCAATGGCATCCACAATACGGTAATGTTCCTGAAAAGCACGTTTGGGGCGGCCACTGGTGGCACTGAAGCGATAACGATACATGCGCACCAGGTAGTAAAGCTCGCCACAGAGCAACTCCATCAGCTTTTTATTGCCACTGCCCAGAACAATGCGATAATGAAAATCCAGATCGCCTTCTTTCTGGTAGTAGGCCAGATTCTGTTGCAGTTCAGCCTGGGATTCATGTTTTTCCAGCAGCGCTTTGAGGCTGGCAATTTCAGCAACTGGCATCTGACGGGCAGCCAAACGACAGGCCATGCCTTCCATGGCCTCACGAACTTCATAAAGTTCCAGCAGTTCATCTAGGGATAAGGAGACAACCCGAGCGCCCACATGGGGAATGCGGCTGACCAGATGGCGGCCTTCCAGGCGGCGCATGGCTTCGCGAAGAGGCCCCCGGGAGATACCATATTCCTTGGCCAGGCCGGGCTCAGTAATTTTAGTACCGGGAGCGATGCCCCCAGTGACAATAGCATCCTGAAGCTCTTCAAAAACGCGGTCAGCCAGCGTTCTGCTGTCCAAGATTACTTCCTGGTTCATTTTGCGGTCGCTCACTAAAACATTGTCGACAATATCGGAATGGCTGCACTGTAGACAGGTGAGCCTGAAAGGTCAATTCAAACCTTAGTCTAAACGGCTTGAGTATTATCTTAGCTATTTGTTTTAAAATACTTTTTAAAGAAACTCGCCAGTCACACTTTTACCGGTAGCCAACAAAGTTGTCGACAACCCGGTTTCACCCCTTCGACCCAAAGCTGCAAGACAGGACTTTTTTCCAGCTTCCCCGTAAAATGTCGCTTTATTTCTTCAAGGCAGTCTCCGGATTTATGAGTGATTCCCTGCGCTATCTGCAATTGCCCTTTGCCAGTGATCAGGCGCTGCTTCAGGCAGTACACGCTTTAAAGTGGCCAGCCCTGCTGAGCAGTGGCCAGCCTTCGGAATTCGGGGGACGTTTTTCCATTGCCTGTGGTGACCCCATTCAACAGCTGGAAATCAGTAGTAAAGAAGAAGTCGGAAAGCTGGACACCCTGAGACAGAAAGCCAACCTGCCCAACGAGCCGCCACCAGTGGATCTTCCTTTCAACTGCGGATGGCTGGGTTATTTCAGCTATGATGCCGGACGCCTGTTTGAAGACCTGCCCAGCAGGACAAAAGACGACCTGCCCCTGCCCTGGGTGCGCCTCGGCTACTACACCTGGTCACTGATCAGTGACCACAAGACACAAACCACCTGGCTCAGTGGCTATTTCAGTGATCAACAGGCCAAGGAATTGAAGCTCCGGCTCTCCACCCCACCACCTGAAGAAAGCTTCAATCTGAGAACCGGATTCACTAGCAATATGAGTGCGGCCAGCTATCGTGACAAATTTGCTCAGGTACAGGCACTACTCAAAGCCGGTGACTGTTATCAGGTCAATCTGGCCCAGCGTTTTTCTGCCTCTTTTACAGGCAGCAGCCATGCCATCTGGAAAACACTCAGCCAACAGATCGCGGCTCCCTTCTCCGCCTTTCTGGATTTCGGTGACCAGCAGCTGCTGTCCCTGTCGCCAGAGCGATTCATTCAAAGCTTTTCAAACGGCCAGGTGGAAACCAAACCCATCAAGGGCACACGCCCACGAGGCATCACACTGGAACAGGATTTGGCTTACAAACAGGAGTTGCTCAACAGCCGCAAGGATCGTGCGGAAAATCTGATGATCGTCGATCTTTTGCGCAATGACCTGGGCAGGGTCTGCCAGGCGGGAAGCATTACCGTACCCGAGCTTTTCACTCTGGAAAGCTACACCAACGTACACCACCTGGTCAGCCGTATCACCGGGCAATTGGCCGAGGGAAGGCAACCTCTGGATTTACTGAAAGCGGCATTTCCCGGTGGCTCCATCACCGGAGCACCCAAGCTGCGAGCCATGCAGATCATTGAAGAGCTGGAACCCTGCCGGCGTAGCGCCTATTGCGGCTCCATTGGTTACCTTGACCAGAGTGGTCGGATGGACTTCAACATCGCCATCCGTACTTTCATTGCTGCAGAAAACCAGCTGCACGTCTGGGGTGGTGGCGGCTTGGTCGCGGACTCCAATGTGGATGAAGAGTACGCCGAAACCCTGCACAAGGTGGCCCGGCTGATACGGGTGTTGCAACCGGAATTTGCAGAGGGGTTTTAAAGAGCTCTTCAAACAACTCTTGAATGCCAATTCGGCCTGTATTCCCTTTCCCGCCAGTCAAGCAAACGATCAATTTCATAAAAGAGTTGCTCCAGACTGGTGGCAACGAGTTGCTCCTGTCCGACTTTAAGCTGGGTTTCCAGGGCCTCGGTAATCTGTGCCAGATCGGGTACGCCGCAGTAACGACTGGCACCGTGCAGGCGGTGTACGGCATCAATCAGGTCCTCATCCTGTTCGCTTTTCAGGGCAGCCTGGATGGCTTCTTTGCTTTGCTCCAGAGAAGTGAGTAGAAGCCCCAGCAACTCATCAGCGAGTTCAGGGCGTCCTGCTGCCAGTTTGATACCTAGCTCCCTGTCCACCGGGCAGGATTGCCAGGCTTCTTCCGATTGTTCGGCAGCATCAGAAATCAGGTGTTTTTCCTGATCCGTAAAACGATCACCCAGCCAGCGGTAAAGCAGATCGGTAAGAAGTTTTTCATTCAGGGGTTTAATCAATACATCATTGATCCCGGCCTGCAACCAGGCGGTGCGTTCTTCGGCAACGGCGTGGGCGGTAAGGGCAATAATCGGCAAGCTGCGGTATTGGTGGCCCAGGGAGCGTATGTTGCGTGTGGCCTGTACACCATCCATTCCAGGCATTTGAATATCCATCAGAATCAGGCTGACCGGTTCTTTTTTCACTAATTCCACGGCTTCTTCACCACCACTAGCCTGAAGGGTTTCAAATCCCAATTGCTGCAGCAGGGTGACCAGTAATAAAAGATTGGAAGGGGTGTCATCAACTGCAAGTATTCGAGTGGCTCTGGGCGCTGGAATGCTGCGCTCAGGCAGGGGGGCAGATTGCATTCCGGTTTGCCCAGAGCCTTCCAGAAGGCTTTCCAGTGCCTGTTTAAAGCGCGGCACGACCAGGGGTTTGAGCAATAGATGATCACTGACGCGGTGACGCAGGCGAGCATGCACTTCCGGTTCGGAGGTGTTGAGCAACAATAAACAACGATAACCCTGCTGGCGTAGCTGCCCCAGAGCATCCAGCCACAAGGGTGAGCTGGCTTCGACACTGTTCAGGCCCACCAGCACAGCGGTTAAGTCCTGTCCGTTGAGATTGCTCAGCATTTCTTCAGGGCTTTGCCAGGCAACAACCTGAGCACCCCAACTGCGTAACTGATGACACCAGGACTGGCTGCTCAGGCGATGTGTTTCCAGTACACCCAGTCTGCGTCCGACCAACCAGGGCGAGGGATCTTTGGCTGGCTCCACCACGCTCAGCGGCAGGGTAAACCAGAAAGTGGAACCTTTGCCTTCTTCACTTTCCAGGTCGATCTGTCCACCCATCTGGTGCACCAGTTGTTTGCAGATCGCCAGACCCAGGCCTGTACCACCGAACTGGCGGGTCTGGGTGGTATCGGCCTGGGAAAAAGCCTGAAAGAGCTTTTGTCTTTGCACTTCGCTCAAGCCGATTCCGGTATCACTGACAGCAATGCGCAGGGAGCACTGGTCGGAAGCAGGCAAAGTATCTGTATCCTCATCACCATCCAGCATCACCCGCACCACAACCTCGCCCCGTTCCGTAAATTTCAGGGCATTGCTGATCAGATTGCTGAGCAGTTGTTTTAAACGTAAGGGATCACTTTTCACCAGCTGTGGCACATCATCATAAACCAGCCCGAGAAGATCGAGGCTTTGCCGGTGTGCCTGTGGCGCCAGCATGGAGAGAGTGGAATCCAAAAGGTCACGCAGGTTGACCGGCTCTTCTTCCAGAACCAGCTTGCCTGCTTCAATTTTGGAGAAGTCCAGTATGTCATTGATGATGCCCAGCATCGTTTCTGAAGCACCCAGGATATGTCCCAGGTACTCTTTCTGACGCCCATCCATATGGGTGCGCGACAATAGATTGGAGAAACCGATAATACCATTCAGGGGGGTGCGAATCTCATGGCTCATATTAGCCAGAAATTCCGATTTGATTCGGCTGGCCTGGAGCGCATCCTTGCGTGCCCTGTCCAATTCTATATTTTTGATTTCAATCGTTTCCAGGCTTCGCGAGGCATCTTCACGCACTTCATCAATGGACTGCAGCAACAGATCTTCACGCTGCCCCATCTCCTGCACCATCAGGTTGATGCTATTGCCCAGTTCCTGCAGTTCCTGTACCCGGGTTTCCGGTACGGGTTCAGGCCGCTCCCCCTGACCCATTTGCGTCACGGCTTCCACAGAGTGTTCCAACCGCTGACCCAAATAACGCGACAGGTATTGCACCAGGAGCAGGCTGATGACAAACAGAGTCAGAAGCAACACGCCACTGATCAAAAGTAAGCGGTATTGGTGCAGCAGACTGGGAGTCAGCGACAATTCCAGTTCGGCCCAACCCAGCAGCTCAGGACTTTCCCCGGCCCTCAAGCGGGATAAATCCCGCCCTGCTTGAGGTGCGTAGATGGGCTCGATAAAACGCAGGGTTTCCTGTTCCACAGCCATCTGGGATTGTTCTGACCAGCGTGCATTCGGGTTGTTCTCCAGTGGGCGCATACTGGGACCTGCATGCAGAAGGCTGGTGCGTTTATGATCATAAAGAGAGAAAGCGCGCACATCCGAGGTTTCCAGAAGCTGCTCGGAAAGGCTGCGTAAATGGGGTAAACGTTCACCTTCATTCAGTTGTATGGCCAGGCTGGGCTTAAGGTTTTTTAATGTCAGTTGACCGCGATCGATCAGTTGTTGCTCAAGGCTGGAAAAATAGCTGTTGAGAAGCCAGCTTCCTCCCAGGATGACCAATAACCAGGCGGGCAAAAAACAGCCCAGAAGAATCCAGCTTCTAAGTGACAGGCGCATCCGGGCTTTCCTTGCGTTTTGCTTCTTGCCAATAGCCTTCCAGAACTTCTAAAGGTACAGGTTGATTGGAGTGATTCAGGGCACTTTGCTGTTCCACATAGACAAAGCGGCGCTGAAACTTGCGATTGGTGCTGCGCACTGCAGCTTCAGGGTCCACTTTGAGATGGCGTGCCAGGTTGACCGAAGCAAACAGAAAATCCCCCACCTCATCAGCAACAGCAGCCTGATTGCCTTCTGCCAAGGCTTCACGTATTTCCGCAAGTTCTTCTTCCAGCTTGTCCAGCACCTGGTAAGCTTCACCCCAGTCAAACCCCACACGGGCCGCTCTTTTCTGTAATTTCAGAGCGCGGGTGACGGCAGGCAGATTGGTGGGAATCCCATCCAGTACTGAGGTCGCCTGCTGCTTGACCTTGCGTTCTTCAGTTTTGAGGTCTTCCCAGGTATTTTTGACATCCAACTCATTGACCAGCTGATCACCGGCACGACTTTCCAGAGTACCCTCAGGGAAGACGTGCGGATGGCGACGAATCAGTTTGCGGGTCAGCCCATCCACCACCTGATAAAAATCAAAGCGATCTTCTTCTTCCCCAAAGCGGCTGTAGTAAACCACTTGAAACAGCAGGTCCCCCAGCTCTTCCTGCAAATGCTCCAGATCACCCCGTTCAATACAGTCAGCCACTTCATAGGCTTCCTCCAGGGTATGCGGAACAATGCTCTCCCAGGTTTGCTTGAGATCCCAGGGACAGCCGTCCTGAGGGTCGCGCAGTCGTGCCATCAAGGTAAGCAGATCTTGCAGGCTGTATTGGGCCACTTGGCAACTCCTTAATGTTTGGAATTTTGCCGGAAACGTTGAACATCCACGACATTGGGTAGTTGATTCAGACGGGTCAGCACCTGACCCAGAGCCTCCAGGCCGGCAACTTCCAGGGTAATCAAAATATTGGCCAGATTTTCTTTCTTGTCGGTCAACGTATTCACGGAAAGAACATTCACTCTTTCATTGGCCAGCACCAGGGTGATATCCCTCAGCAGACCGGTTCTATCCCAGGCCTTGATACGGATATCCACAGGGTACATCTGGGTTTTCTTGTGACCCCACTCGACATTGACCAGACGATTCGGGTCTTCGGCACGTAATTGATTGATATTGCTACAATCCTGGCGGTGGATGGTAACCCCCCGTCCAATTGTAATGTAGCCAATGATGTCATCCCCGGGTAGCGGCTGACAGCACTTGGCCATCTGAGTCATCAGGTTACCGACCCCAAGGATGGTGATATCGTCCTGGCTGCTGTCCTTACGGCTGCCAGGGCGAGTCAGCAGGCGATCCAGCTGATCCGGATCTTCTGTCTCACCAAACAGGTGCTGAGCCATGGACAGTACTTGCCCCGGACGCATGTCACCGGCACCCAAAGCTGCAAAGAGGTCATCCTTGGCGTGCAGATTGAGGGCTTTGGCCAAAGCATCCAGATCCAAACCTTCCAGACCCAGGCGCTTGAATTCTTTCTCGATCAGTTGCCGGCCTTCATCAACATTTTTGTCTCTATCCTGAAGCTTGAACCAGTTCTGGATTTTGGCCCGACAGCGGGAGGTTTTGACATAACCCAGTGAAGGATTCAGCCAATCACGACTGGGGGCGCCTTCACCAGCAGAGGTCAGGATTTCCACCTGCTCGCCTGTTTTCAGTGCATAGTTGAGAGGCACGATGCGGCCATTGATTTTGGCCCCACGGCAACGGTGCCCGATTTCGGTGTGCACCCTGTAGGCAAAATCGATGGGGGTGGCATCCTGAGGCAGGTCGATCACATGGCCATCGGGGGTGAACACATAGATACGATCCGGAGCAACATCATTCTGCAGCTCTTCTTTCAGCCCGGTGGCATCGCCGACCTCTTCGTGCCACTCCAGAACCTGCCTCAGCCAGGCAATTTTTTCTTCATAGGCATTGCTTTTCCCTGCCGCATCCGTGCCCTTGTAACGCCAGTGGGCACAGACCCCCAGTTCAGCTTCATCGTGCATGGCGTAGGTGCGTATCTGAACCTCCAACACCTTGCCTTCCGGCCCGATCACGGCCGTATGCAGGGAGCGGTAACCATTTTCCTTGGGGGTGGCAATGTAGTCGTCAAATTCATTGGGAATATGCCGGAACATGGAATGCACGATACCCAGCACTGCATAGCAATCCCTGACTTCGGGTACGAGTACACGCACAGCGCGCACATCATAAACCTGGGAAAAGTCGATTTTCTTGCGCTTCATTTTGCGCCAGATGGAATAGATATGTTTGGCTCGTCCTTGCAGATCCACTCCGGAAATGCCCTGGGCTTCAACAGCCTCCTGCAACTTTTGGATCACCATTTGGATATAACCATCACGATCCAAGCGCTTTTCAGCCAGCAGGCGGGCAATGTATTTGTAACTGTCCTCTTCCAGATAGCGGAAAGAAAGGTCTTCCAGTTCCCACTTGATATGACCGATACCCAGGCGATGAGCCAGGGGGGCATAGATTTCAAAAACCTCCCGGGCCACTCTCAAGCGTTTTTCACGCGGTGCTGCCTTGACCTGACGCAAGGCGCAGGTGCGTTCGGACAATTTGATCAGGGCGACCCGTACGTCATCCACCACAGCAACCAGCATCTTGCGCAGTTGTTCCAGTTGATTTTGCTGTTGCCCAAAGGCCGGGGCTTCACTGGTCTGGATCTGACTGATGGCAGCCATCTGCTGAACACCGGCAATCAGGGTCGCCACGGTTTTGCCGAATTGCTTTTCAATGGCTGGCAGGGCAATTAGTTCTTCACGCACACCACGATAAAGAAGGGCAGCTATCAGAGTGTCATCATCCATGCGCAGCTCACCGAGAATATCAGCCATTTCCAGACCGGTTCGGTAATTGCTCGCACCCTCATACCACTGGCGTCCTTCTTCTTCTGCCTGATGTTCCAGTTGTGCAGCCAGTTCACAGGCCTGACGAACCCGTACTGGATCATTCAGCTGAACATCCGCCTGGAGGTGACAAAGCCAGAGATCCAGATCAACACTGCCATCCTCTTTCAGGGGTTGGTCATCTCTTACTTTTACCATCGTATTTCCTGTTCAGCTTCATGTTTTCTGTTTGATCCGGCAGATTTCAGGTTTGCGTTTCTGCAAACACACCCGTGGACAAATAGCGGTCACCACGATCACAGATAATGGCCACGATCACGGCATTTTCAAGGTTTTCAGCCAGTTTCAAAGCTCCGGCAATGGCACCGCCGGAGGATACCCCGGCAAAGATACCTTCTTCACGGGCCAGTCGGCGCATCATTATCTCTGCTTCTTTCTGGGCAATATCCACAACCTGATCCACACCGGAAGGGTCAAAAATAATCGGCAGGTAGGCTTCGGGCCAACGCCGGATGCCGGGAATACTGGCACCCTCGCAAGGCTGCAAACCGATGATCTGCACTTGCGGGTTTTGCTCTTTCAGGTAGCGGCCTGTCCCCATAATGGTGCCGGTGGTGCCCATGGAGCTGACAAAGTGGGTCACTTTGCCTTGGGTTTGCTGCCAGATTTCCGGGCCAGTGGTGCGATAATGCGCCAGGGGGTTGTCGGAATTGCCAAACTGGTTGAGCACCTTGCCACGACCCTTTTTTTCTAACTGAATCGCCAGATCCCTTGCCCCTTCCATGCTTGCTTCTTTGCTGACCAGCAACAGTTCGGCACCATAGGCCTGCATCGCCCATTTGCGTTCATCTGAAGAGTTTTCCGGCATGATCAGAATCATTTTATAGCCCATAACCGCAGCGGCCATTGCAAGGGCGATGCCAGTATTGCCGGAGGTTGCTTCAATCAGGGTATCACCTGGCTGGATATCGCCCCGATCCTGGGCTTCCTGGATCATTGAAAAAGCCGGGCGATCTTTGACGGAGCCAGCAGGATTATCCCCTTCCAGCTTGGCCAACAGGGTATTGTTGCGCCCTGCTGTCATGCGTTGCAGGCGTATCAGGGGGGTGTTACCGATCAGATCGGCCATTGTGGGCCACTGGGGAAGGCTAGCAGACATACCGGAATTCTACTCCAAAAAGATATTCAAGACCGGGTCAGGACAAAAGATCGACCACAAGACCTTTGATATTAAACAAGCGACGGGCAATGGAAACCCGGTCTTTTTGTTCGTCCATCACCAGATTCAACAGTTCTTCAGCCTCGGCATCAATCTGACGAATAACCTGGTGGCGATCAGCCGGATGCCAGCCTGGCCCAACACTGTCAACCTGAAAACCACCCTTAATCACCTTGCCTACCAGATTGGATAAGAGCGCCCGAAAAACTTCCAGGTTGCCCACAGTGGGATTGCGCTCCAATTCTTCACCTGCTTTGCCAAGAAGCTCCTGCAGTTGGTTGAGTTCTTTTTTCAGCTCAGCACGTCCGCCCACCGAGATTTGTTGCATCAGCTGGTCATTGAAAGTGCTTTTCTTTTTATCGGACTTGTCTGATTTACTGGCCGGTCGGCCTTTTTGGCCGTCAGAACGCAGGTTTTTCAGCATGGTATTCACGGGAATCATGCTTAACTTCCTTTCGAGGCCGCGTTAACGAACAGAGGGCTGGATGGCTTGACTCCCTGGGTTTCACAGAAATTGCGCAGGGCACTGGCTCCCTGTTTGATCTGGGCCTCAAACTGTTCTTCCAGAGCCCGACGCTCCTGATCCTGTTTTTCTTTTTCGTCCTTGGGCAATTCTTCCCTGGCTTGATGGGTGGCGAGGTGTTTGGCTTTCTGGTGAATCTGATCAAAAACCACCAGATCTTCACGCAAAACATGACCGCCTTCATCCAGTAAATCCAACAGGACGCGAACTCTGAGGCAACCCTCTGTGGGATTCATTTGTTCATCCTCAATGGCCCGTGCCAGAATTTCCAGGTTTTCCAAAATATTGCTGCGAGCCTGCCGGGTTTCTTTGTCCCGGCTCTCCACAGCCCGGGCAACCTGGCGTTTGGCTTCCAGGTGGAGATGCAGGGCATAGCCTGCCAGGGGAATCAGGAAGGCTATAGCCACAGCCAACAGGATGGCGGCACTTTGAGCAGTCATTTCCAGGGTGGTCTCCCGTTGTGCAATACACAATCAAAAAAGGGGCTGTCATTTCAGCCCCAAGGATAGCAGATGAAAGGGAGTTAAAGCACCCAGTAGGTGACTTAACCTGTATTGCGCAGACCCGCAGCAATACCAGCCATAGTCACCATCAAAGCCCTTTCCAGGATTACGGGATTCACATCAACCGGGCAACCTTCCCCACTCTCACAAGCCCGTACCCGGGCCAACAACTCAGCCTGCAACTGGTGCAGGGGAATGATGTAGGGGTTGCGAACATTAATAGCCTGACGGGTCAGAGGCACCTGTTCCAGCAACTCGGTTTGCTCGCGAACTTCCAGCAGTTTTTCCATTAGAACCTGCACCCTGGAGCGAAGCTTCCGACCCAGGGGCTTAAGCTCTTCGGTGACCAGCGCCTGCTCATACTCTTCCACAGATGCCAAATCCACTTTTGCCAGCACCATTTCCAGCATGTCCATGTTACTGGCAAAAAAGGGCCAGCCTTCAATCATCTCGCGCAGTGCAGCGCTTTCTCCCTGATCGATGGCCTTCAGCAGGGCTTCGTCACTGCCCAGCCAGGCCGGTAGCATCAGGCGAACCTGAGTCCAGGCAAAAATCCAGGGAATGGCCCTCAGGCTTTCAATACCACCCGAGGCTTTGCGCTTGGCGGGACGACTGCCCAAAGGCAGCTTGGCCAGCTCCTGCTCAGGGGTCAGCTGGCGGAAGTAGCGTACAAAGTCCGGGGTATCCTTGACCAGAGCACGGTAGCTGGTCACGGCATCATCAGCCAGGCGATTCATCAGTACCCGCCATTCCGGCCTGGGTGCAGGTGGTGGTGCCAGGGTGGCTTCCAATACCGCACTGGTATAAACCTCCAGGGCTCTTTCTGCCAAGGCAGGAAGCCCGAACTTGAAACGAATCATTTCACCCTGCTCGGTTACTCTCAGGCGACCCTGCACGGAGCCTGGGGGTTGCGCCAGAATGGCGGCCTGGGTAGGGCCACCGCCACGACCCACAGTGCCACCCCGACCATGAAACAGAGTCAGGTGAACCTGATGTTTGGCGCAGACCTGGGTGACGGCTTCCTGAGCACGGTATTGAGCCCAGGAGGCCGCCAGCTGACCAGCATCCTTGGCAGAGTCTGAATAACCGATCATGACCTCCTGGCGACCCGCGGTATAGTCCAGATACCAAGGCAGAGAGAGCAGGCCATCAATCACTGTAGGGGCTCTATCGAGATCAGCCAGGGTTTCAAACAGTGGCACGATGCGCATGGGCCTTTCCACACCAGCGGTTTTCAACAACAGAGCCACCGCCAGGACATCAGAAGGCTGGGCAGCCATAGAAATCACATAAGCACCCAGAGCATCGGCTCTTTCCCTGGCAATCACTTCGCAGGTATCCAGAACCTCGCGGGTTTCATCACTGCAGGGCCAGCTGACCGGCAACAGGGGCCGTGGGTTGTCCAACTCGCTCAACAAAAACTTGATGCGCTGCTGTTCATCCCAGTCGGCATAATTACCCAGACCGAGAAACTGGGTCGCCTCTGCCAGGGCTTGCTCATGGCGAGGTGCTTCCTGGCGAATATCCAGACGCAGGAGATTCATACCAAAAGCCGACAGACGACGCAGGATGTCTTTCAGCAGGCCATCTGCGATGATCTGCATACCCTGCTCACAAAGAGATTCATAGCAGAGCATCAGGGGCTCGCGCAGACCATCAGCATCAAAAAGAATCCGCTCATCATCGTAAGGCTGTCCATCCAGGTGCGCCTTCAACCAGTCCAGAGTGGCCCTGAGCCTCTCTCTGATCTGGCCTAAAAGAACCCGGTAAGGTTCCTTGACGGGACCAACGCGATTCGTAAGCTTCTCACAAGCCTGATGCATGGAAAGCTCGGAACGCAACTGATCAATATCGCGGTGGTAGAGGTCAGCGGCCATCCAGCGTGACAGCCAAAGCACTTCCTGGGTGATTCTTGCGGTCACCCTGGGGTTGCCATCCCGGTCGCCCCCCATCCAGGAAGCAAAACGAATCGGGGCTGCATCCAGCGGCAGGGTTTGACCCGTAAGTTGTTCAATCTGTTGATCAAGAGCACGATAGTAAGCTGGCACGGCCTGCCAAAGAGAGTTTTCAATCACAGCAAATCCCCACTTGGCTTCATCCACTGGGGATGGACGTTGGCTGCGAATTTCATCGGTATGCCAGGCCTGGGCAATGAGTTCCTCCAAACGCCGCAGTATTGGCTCACGATTTTTTTCTGCTGGAGCATTTTCATACTGATAAAGACTGGCATCCAGGGCATCGTATTTTTGAATCAGGGTGCGTCGACTGACTTCAGTGGGGTGAGCCGTGAATACCAGTTCAACTTGCTGTTGACTCAGTGCATCCAGAATTTGATTGGGTGACAGCCCCTGGTGTTGCAGCTCTTGTAACAGACGACTAAAGCCTGGCTGTTCGCCTCTTCGGTAATCCTCCACCACTCTTTCGCGAGCGCGATAGTGTTGCTCCGCTGCATTGGCCAGATTAAGAAACTGAGTAAAGGCCCGCGCCACAGGAAGCAGCTCTTCGTCTTTCAGGTTGTTCAAGGCTTCGCTGAGAGCCTGGGGAGCCACTTCACCCTGATGAACCTGTTTGGAAAGGTGGCGAATCGATTCCACCAACTCCAGAAACTTTTCCCCGCGCGCCGCACTCATGGTGCGACCCAGACCCTCACCCAACACTCTGACCTGCTCACGCAAGGATGCATCCAGATTTGTCATGACGCCTCACCTCTTCAGTTTTAAAACGGCTTGCAATAAGTCCAACTCTGGCATGGCTTCGCAGGTGCAGCAAGAGCCTAACTCAAAAGTTCCAGTGTTTTTTTCATCCAGGACTTGCTAAAAGCTACAGGATCCTTATAATGCGCACCCGTTGGCTATGTAGCTCAGCTGGTTAGAGCACATCACTCATAATGATGGGGTCCCCTGTTCGAATCAGGGCATAGCCACCACCTTTTTACTGAAAAGGTCAGGTAAATCAAGACAAGGGGTTGACCCGAAAGCTTTTTTACCTAGAATGTAGCCCTCAGTGAAAGATGTTGAATGTTCCCGAATAGCTCAGTTGGTAGAGCAGTTGACTGTTAATCAATTGGTCGCAGGTTCGAGTCCTGCTTCGGGAGCCAATTCAATGCTGTATTAAAGCATATTCCCGGATAGCTCAGTTGGTAGAGCAGTTGACTGTTAATCAATTGGTCGCAGGTTCGAGTCCTGCTCCGGGAGCCAGCTTTATCCCCCCCCTTTTTTTAATATCCAATCCACTCGATTAATTAATTGCCAATCATGCTGGAAACTCTGTTTCTTGGCCATCCGTTAATCTGGGTATTTATTATTGGCTTCCTGTCGGCCACCCTCTTACCCGGAGGCTCCGAGGCTTTGGTTATCACGCAAAGCTGTCTCGGACAACCCCTGTTGGGGCTTTGGCTCGCTGCCAGCATCAGCAACACTCTCGGCTCTGTGGTGAACTGGGCACTGGGGCGTTATCTATTACACTTTGAAAATCGGCGCTGGTTTCCCATCAAGCCTCAGCAACGCTTGAAGGCCGAGGCCTATTTTCAGCGCTGGGGGTACTGGTCTCTACTTTTTGCCTGGCTGCCTGTTGTCGGTGACCCCCTGACTCTGGTAGCAGGTGTACTGAAAGTTCCCTGGCTGCCGTTTTTGCTACTGGTTGCTCTGGGTAAAGCCCTGCGGTACGGAGTTATTATCTATGCCGCAGGGCTGGCAGGCTGCTAATCAGCTATTGCGCTTGGTGATGCTGCGTTGAAATGCTTCTCAAAATACTCATTTAGACTTTTTCTGCGCTCATAAAAGCGACGAGTGCCCGGGCCAGATACCAGGAATCCTGGCTACCCACGGTTTCGCGAATGGAGTGCATGGCCCACTGGGGCACACCGACATCCACCACCCGAACACCCAGGCGGGTGGAAGTAATCGGGCCAATGGTACTGCCACAACCCATATCACTCCGCACGACAAAACGTTGACAGGGCACTTCCGCTGCCTTGCAAAAACCGGCAAACAAAGCGCTGGTTTCACTGGTGGTGGCATAACGTTGATTGGCATTCACCTTAATCACCGGCCCGGCATTCACTCTGGGGCCGTGATTTTCATCATGACGATCAGGGAAATTAGGATGCAAGGCGTGAGCATTATCACAGGAAATCATCAGTGAATGACTGATCATGCGCTGATAGGCCACTTCATCCCCTGCCAAGCGGCGTAATACACTTTCCAGAAAAGGCCCTTCCGCACCAATTGCCGAAGCACTGCCGACCTCTTCATGGTCATTGCACACCAGTAGTGAAGTTGCCCCTGACGGGTGGTCGACAGCCAGAAGCGCCTCCAGACCAACATAGCAGGACAGAAGGTTATCCAGACGTGCAGAAGCCAGATACTCCTGTTTCAAGCCCACCAGAGCCGGTGCCTGGGTATCATAAAAACTCAGATCATAATCAACCACTTCAGCCACTTCATGGCCTGACTCCTGCAACCAGTCAGCCAGCATTTTGCGAAAGGCAATGCTTGGCTGATCGTCCTCCTTGGCCTGACAGAGCACCACAGGCAGGTGCTTCTGCGGGTTCACTTCCATTCCTTTATTCGCCTCACGATTCAGATGAATAGCCAGGGAGGGAATCACCGCCAGCGGCGTGCGCAAATCCAGCAAAGCTTCACGTAAGCGGCCCTCTTGATCCCAATACTGAACCTGACCAGCCAGAGACAGATCCCGGTCAAACCAGGGGTTCAGCAAAGCTCCCCCATAAACCTCGACGCCCAGTTGCAAACAACCATGACGAATGATTTCAGCATTAGGCTTAACCTTCAGACAAGGGCTGTCAGTATGAGCACCGAGCATTCTGATGCCCGCATCCTCAACAGGCTGCAAACCCTGTCGCCAGGCAATAATCGATTTACCACCCCGAATCACAAAATAACCCTGCCCTGGTTGTAACTGCCAGGCATCAACTTCTGAAAGCTGCTTAAAACCTGCATCCAGCAATTGCTTTTGCATGATTTGCACAGCATGAGCAGGGGTCGAGCCAAACTGTAAAAAGCTCATCAAACCTTGATTGAAAACTTCCAATTGCTGCATTTTTTTACCTTCTTGCCGGGTGAACACTTGTTATAACTTGGTAAGCTAGGGCTGTTATCAACCTCAGCATAGGTTATGCTTGGGACTACCTATAAAACTTATTTTAATTGCAAGACTCTACAGCTAATAGCTTTAAACCTGTTTACGGGAGTAACAACCGAATGCAAGCCTCACTCTGGCGCTGGCTGTTGATCAGCTTACTTCTGCTCAGCCTGGGCATCAGCCTTCAAGCTGTAGCGGAAACCTCGACACGCGAATACACGCCACTTGCGGAACTGGAACCCAGAAGTTCACAACGCCAGGTTGCCAAGGAAGTCACACGCCTACTGACCTACCAGCATTTTGCTGATATTACGTTAGACAGCAAGCTGGAAGAACAGGCAATGCAAAATTACCTGCAACAACTGGATCCCAACAAGGCATTACTGACACGTTCAGAAGCGGAAGCCCTGCTGGATCGAACATCCGAACTGGAAGCCGCCCTGGTCAAAGGGGAGCTGGGGTTTGCCTTTGATGTATTTGTCACGGTGACCGGCAAACAGAAGAAACGTCTGGAAGAAGTTCTTGCTCAACTGAAAAACGATCTGGACAGCTTTGATTTTACCACTGAAGAACGCTTTCAAGCTGATCGTCGTGATGTGGACTGGCCAGAAAACCAAGCAGAAATTGAAACCTACTGGCAACACCGGCTCACGCACGAGCTGCTTAGTCTGATGGACTCCGAACAATCCGCTGAAGAAGCCAGAGACCTCCTGGTACGCCGTTATGAAAACCGCTTGAATCGTCTGAAGCAAACCAATAGCGACGATATTTTTCAGAGCTTCATGAATGCCTTCACCACCAGCGTAGACCCCCACACCAATTATCTCACCCCGCGCCGGAGTGACAGTTTCAATATTCAGATGAAGCTTTCCCTGGAAGGCATCGGTGCCATGCTGCAATCCGAGAACGAATACACCAAGGTGGTCAGCCTGGTTCCAGGTGGCCCGGCTGATCGTCAGGGTGAGTTGGAGCCGACCGATCGCATCATAGGTGTTGGCCAGGACACAGATGGCGAAATCGAGAATGTAATTGGCTGGCGACTGGATGAAGTGGTCGACAAGATTCGCGGCCCCAAAGGATCAACCGTACGCCTGGAGGTTCTGGCTGCAGACAACACCGAAAGGCGCGTGATAGAAATTGAGCGCAACGCCGTACAACTGGAAGACCAAGCGGCCAGCAAGCGCCTTTTGGAAACTGAAGTCAACGGTGAAACCCGCAAGGTCGGTGTGATTGAAATTCCTACTTTTTACCTGGATTTTGAAGGGCAGCAGAATAATACCAAGGATTATCGCAGCACGACGCGGGATGTTAAACGCCTGATTGACGAACTGCAGGAAGAAGGCATTGACGGCCTGGTCATCGACCTGCGCAATAATGGCGGCGGTGCTCTGCAGGAGGCCAATAGTCTGGTGGGTCTGTTTATTCCCCGCGGCCCTGTCGTTCAGGTCAAGGATGCCGATGGCAATGTGCAAATTCTGGGAGACAATGATGGCAGGGTTCACTATAACGGACCTCTGGGTGTGGTCATCAACCGCCTGTCAGCCTCAGCCTCGGAAATCTTTGCCGGTGCTATCCAGGACTACGGTCGGGGCCTGGTGGTTGGTGAACAATCTTTCGGTAAGGGCACCGTGCAAACCATTCTCGATCTGAGTGAGGGCCAACTGAAAATTACACGCGCCAAGTTCTATCGGATTTCCGGTGGCAGCACTCAGCATAAAGGGGTTATTCCCGACATTGCCTTCCCGCCACTCTATGATTCTGAGCGTATCGGTGAAAGTGCCTCAGAAAATGCCTTGGCCTGGGACCGGGTTGAACCCGTCATTCCTCCCAGAAATTCTGCGATCCAGTCCATGATCGAACAGCTGGAAAGCCGCCATCAGCAAAGAGTCCGCGATGACCCCAACTTCCAGTTCCTTAAGGCCCAGTCCCAGTGGATGCAGAACAACAGGGGTACACCTAGCGTCAGCCTGAACCGCAAGGTTCGACAGCTGGAAAAAGAAAAGGAAGAAGCGGCTCAACTGGCCATGGAAAACCGTCGTCGTGAAGGTCTGGGTTTGGAACCACTCAAAAGCCTGGAAGATGATGAGCCAGAGGATCTGCACGACCGTGAACCCACCCCGGTGGATCTTGCCATTCTGGAAGAAACCGGACGGATTCTGATGGACTTCAAACGCCTGGCCAACTAGCCAGTTTTCGGGGCAAGGATGCCCCCACCGTTAAGCACTGGCATAACGCGCCTCACAGGCATCACCAGGCAATTTGCCATAAGTTTCCGGGTCTTTGCGCCGAAGCAGAAAAACCTCTTCAATCACACCATCTTCGCGCTCGTCCCTGTGCAGTTTTTCAATTCTGAAATTGCTGGAGTACAGCCTGTCCACTTCCTGAGCGGTGATATTGAAAGGGGGTGTTTGCCGCTCCTCGGGGGCCTGGCGGGTAATCAGGAGTATCTGGGCTCCAGGTTTCAGACACTGGGCCAAAAACAGAGCATAATTCTGGCGTGCGGCGGAAGGCAAAGCTACAAGTGCGGCCCGGTCGTAGAGAGCATCCACCGAGTGCAACATTTCCTGGCGCAAATGAAAAACATCCCCTGCCACGAACAACAAGGCTCCCTGATAAGCCAGCTTCAACTCCCCTTGCTCAGAAAAACGCACAGAACCCGGTCGCGCCGCCAGAAACTCATTTTGGGCCCGCTGTGAATAATCCACACCGATGACATCGTGACCTTCGGACAAAAGCCAGCTCATATCCAGACTTTTACCGCACAGGGGCACCAATACCCTGGCCTCCGGCGGCAATCCCAGTCGCGGCCAGAAGCGCTGTAAATGCTGGTTCACCTGATTCTGGTGAAAGCCCAACTCTTCTTCCCGCCAGACATCTTCCCAATAAGCTCTGTCCACACGTCCCCTCCCGGTTGCAATTAATTATCCACTGAAGCTGTGGATAAACCTGTCAGCATCCCTAGAATAACCACCCGTGAGGGTGGTGGCTAGCCGGAGTTACAAACTGATGAAAATTTGTTCACTGGCTCTGGTTGGCCTTCCACCTGTATAATCACACCTCTTCAATGCATTCACAGCAAAGGTTGGTTTTTCACCCATGACTCAGGTCAGTGACAGCACCCCCACCAAAAAACTCTTCATTAAAACTCATGGCTGCCAGATGAATGAGTATGACTCCTCACGCATGGCTGACTTGCTGGGTGTCTCCCACCAGCTGGAGTTAACTGATGAGGAGAGCGAAGCCGATGTGATCCTGCTTAACACCTGCTCCATCCGTGAAAAAGCCCAGGAGAAAGTGTTCCATCAACTGGGGCGTTGGAAGCAGTTAAAAGAAAAGAACCCGGATCTGCTGATCGGTGTCGGTGGCTGTGTAGCCAGCCAGGAAGGTGAAAAGCTGCGTCAGCGTGCACCCTTTGTGGATATGGTGTTTGGCCCACAAACACTGCATCGCGTCCCGGAGATGATGGATGCCACCCGTAAGCAGAAGATTCCCATGGTGGATGTCACCTTCCCGGAAATTGAAAAGTTTGACCAGTTGCCCGCCCAGAAGGTCGAGGGAGTGACAGCGTTTGTTTCCATCATGGAGGGCTGTTCGAAATATTGTACTTTCTGCGTGGTTCCTTATACCCGGGGCGAAGAAGTTTCCCGCCCCTTTGATGCCGTCATGCGGGACATTCAGCACCTGGCTGACGAGGGCATCCGTGAAGTCAATCTTCTGGGTCAAAATGTCAACGCTTATCAGGGCTTAAATGCCGAAGGCGACCCCATCGACCTGGCTGAACTGATCGCCTGTATTGCTGCAGTGGAAGGCATTGACCGTATCCGGTTCACCACCTCCCACCCCGTGGAGTTTTCCGACAGTCTGATAGAAGCCTACCGGCAGATTCCCGAGCTGGTCAGCCACCTTCACCTGCCCGTTCAATCGGGTTCTGACTCCATTCTGGCGGCCATGAAGCGGGGCCATACCCGTGATGAATACATCGACAAGATGGAGCGCATCCGTGCCAATCGTCCGGATATCAGCTTTTCATCCGATTTTATTGTCGGCTTCCCAGGTGAATCAGAAGAGGATTTCGAACAAACCCTGGAGTTGATTGAACGGATAGGTTTTGATCTGTCTTTCTCCTTTGTTTATAGCGCCCGCCCCGGCACCCCGGCTGCTGACCTGCCGGATGATACCCCGGAGCAACTTAAAAAAGAGCGTCTCTACCGACTGCAAAAACTGATCAACCAGCAAACCCAGCAAATCAGCCGTCGCATGGTCGGCAGTCAACAGCGTATTCTCGTCACCGGCCTGGCTCCCAAGGATCCCGGTCAATTCTCCGGGCGCACAGAAAACAACCGGGTGGTCAATGTCAGCTCCGACAATCCGACCGACTATATCGGTGAATTTGTTGATGTCATCATTGAAGAAGCCTACCCTAATTCATTAAGAGGTCGCTTGGTTTCCAGCGACGAACTTTAATACCCAGAGGACTGCAAGCGTTTGAATCAACCACTAGACCAGCACAAACAACAGGAAGCGACCGGCAATCAGAGGGTCATACAGCTATCACTGGAACCCGCTGACAATCAACGTCTGGCCAACCTTTGCGGCCTGCAGGATGATCACCTCAAGCTGATTGAACAGCGTCTGGGAGTCAGCCTGCGCAATCGTGGCCATGATTTCCAGATTACCGGTGAAGCGCGTCGCGCCAATGTTGCAGCCAGCCTTTTGGAGCAACTCTACAAGGAAACCGCCAACGAGGAATTGGAGCCGGAAACCCTTCACCTGCATCTGCAGGAAGCCGGCCTGGAAGCTCTGGAAGAGGAAGGTGTTGTGGATACCGGCACCCCCATTAGTATCCGCACCCCCAGAATCACCATCAAACCCCGGGGAAACAACCAACAGGGCTATGTCCACACCATCCGCCAGCAGGATATCAATTTCGGAATTGGCCCAGCCGGTACCGGTAAAACCTATCTGGCAGTGGCTTGTGCAGTTGAAGCTCTGATGAAGGATGAGATACGCCGCATTTTGCTGGTCCGCCCGGCAGTGGAGGCCGGTGAAAAACTTGGCTTTCTACCTGGCGACCTGGCCCAGAAAATTGACCCTTATCTTCGCCCCCTTTATGACGCCCTTTATGAAATGCTGGGTTTTGAGCAGGTCGGCAAGATGATCGAAAAAAATGTTATTGAAGTCGCGCCGCTGGCCTTTATGCGTGGCCGTACCCTCAACAATGCCTTTGTCATTCTCGATGAAAGCCAGAACACCACCCGCGAACAAATGAAGATGTTCCTGACTCGGATCGGTTTTGGCACCACGGCCGTGATTACCGGTGATATCACCCAGATTGATTTACCGCGTGGCACCCATTCCGGTCTGACGCATGTTCTCAAGGTACTGGAGGATGTTTCCGGCATTGGCATTACCCGCTTTGAAAACCGGGATGTCGTGCGCCATCCTCTGGTACAGCGCATTGTTGAAGCCTACGATACCAGCGAAGCTGCCGAAGAGATTGAACGCGAAGCCAAGGAAAAACAACGCCAGGACGAAAGAGCGGCCCGACAGGAGGCTTTTTATGCCCAGGCTTACCCCGAAGGCCGTAAACCATGAAACCGCTCCTTGACCTGCAACTGGCCACCCAGGCCTCGGAAACCTGCCCGTCCCGGCAACAACTTCAGGATTGGGTACAACTGGCCTTGCTGGAGTCCACTCCGGCTGAATGTGAAGTCACCGTGCGCCTGGTGGATGAAGATGAAAGCAGGATGCTTAATCTGACGTACAGAGGCAAAGACAAACCCACCAACGTCCTGTCTTTTCCTTTTGATGACCCCATTGATTTGCCAGCGGAAGGTGAGTTAAGTTTACTGGGTGATCTGGTCATCTGTGCACCCTTGGTAAGCCTGGAAGCCGAACAACAAGACAAACCTTTACAGCACCACTGGGCTCACCTGGTTATTCATGGCCTGCTGCATCTGCAAGGGCTGGATCATGAAAATGCACAGGAAGCAGAAGCCATGGAAGCACTGGAAACCCGACTACTGGCAACTCTGGGGATTCCTGATCCTTACACCAGCCCAGCCATCCACCACCAACAGCAGGTTGATTGACAACAGCCATGAACGAAGACCGATCGAGCCGGGGGCAGCCCCCTAAAAACTGGTTTGATAAACTCCTATCAGCTTTCTCAGCTGAACCCAAAAATCGCCAGGAACTGGTGGATTTTCTTAAAGATGCTTCCGAACGTCAACTGATTGACTATGAAGCTCTGACCGTGATTGAGGGTGCCCTGCAGCTCACAGACATGCAGGTGGGTGATGTCATGATTCCACGCTCGCACATGGTGGTGGTCGGCATTGATCAGCAACCCAGAGATTTTCTGCCCACCCTGATTGAATCAGCTCACTCGCGTTTTCCGGTGATTGGAGAAACCGCCGATGAGGTTCTGGGCATTCTTTTAGCTAAAGACCTGCTTCCCTTGATTACCGACCATCAAGCCATGGAAGATTTTGATATTCGCCAGGTGATCCGTCAGGCCACTTTCGTACCCGAGTACAAGCGCCTTTATTCAATGCTGCGTGAATTCCGTGAAACCCATAATCATATGGCCATTGTAGTGGATGAATACGGTGGTACAGCTGGCCTGGTCACCATTGAAGATGTACTTGAACAGATTGTCGGTGATATTGAAGATGAACATGATGTTGAAGAAGAAGCGGATATCCGCAGCAGTGACAAGGGTACTTATCTGGTCAAGGCCCTGACTCCCATTGATGATTTCAATGACTTTTTCAAAAGCGATTTCAGTGATGAAGAATTTGATACTCTGGGAGGGATTGTCATGCAGAAATTCGGCCACCTGCCACGTCGTGGTGAAGCCGTGGTGCTGGATGGACTGGAATTCACCGTAATCAATGCTGATAATCGCCGCATTCGATTATTGCAGGTACGACAGCTCTCCCCGGACGAAATCGCTGACCTCCCAGATGAAGACTAAGCTGGTCTGGTTAACCCGCCAGGTTATCCCTGTGTTTGCAGGTGCAGGGGTCACTCTGGCCTCAGCACCTTTCGGCTTCTGGCCCCTGGCACTTCTGTCTCCAGCCGCCTTACTGCTCCTCATCAACTCTCTCACTCCTCTCCAGGCCCTGTTCAGGGGTTGGCTCTTCGGCCTGGGGGTTTTTGCCAGTGGCGCTTCCTGGGTTTATGTCAGCATCCAGGTGCATGGTGGCACTCCTGTTCCTTTAGCCCTGCTCATGACTGCCCTTTTTGCAGCTGCATTGGCTGTTTTTTTTGCCTTGCAGGCATGGATCTGGCAGCGTTTCCTGAACGGTTATTTATGGCTACTGACCTGGCCAGCCTTATGGCTGCTGATGGAAGTTCTGCGCTCCTGGATTTTCACGGGCTTTCCCTGGCTCCTTCTGGGCACAACTCACCTGGAAAGCCCCTTAAAAGGCTGGGCACCCATTCTGGGAGTGTATGGAGTCAGTGGCCTCAGTGTTCTGGCCGGTTTACTCCTGATCTGGGCCCTGCAGCCGCATTGGTTTCACAAGCACCCCAGCTGGCAGCTCAGATGCTCCCTGCCTTTCCCACGCAAACAACTCCTTGCCCTGGCCAGTAGCCTGATTATCCTTTTATCCGGCTTGCCCCTGGCGCAAATCAACTGGACCCAGCCACAAGGGGAAGCTCTGAGTGCAGGCTTGGTTCAAGGCAATATTGCCCAGCAGGACAAGTGGGACCCAGCCAAGCGCCAGCAAATCATTCGCCACTATCTGAACCTCAGCAAGGAAGCCGGTGCCGTGGAAGTGCTTCTCTGGCCGGAAACAGCCCTGCCTTTAATGCCCCGACAAGCAAGACCATTTATCGATTTGGCTCTGCAACAAGCCGGTGAAAAAACGGCCCTGGTCACTGGCTTGGCCTCCCAAGTACCCGACCAGCCCAGATTTTACAACAGCCTGGTAACAGCCGGCCAAGCAGAAGAGATTTATCACAAGGTCAAACTGGTGCCTTTTGGCGAATACCTGCCTCTGGAAGCCTGGCTCAGAGGAGTGATTGATTTCTTTGATCTACCCATGTCCAATTTTATTCCCGGTCCACACCACCCTGCCAATCTGAGTGTTTTGAACACCACCGTAGCCCCTCTGATCTGCTATGAAGTAGCCTACCCTGATTTCAGTGCTCGCCAGGCAGTGAATACCCAATGGCTGCTGACGGTATCCAATGACAGCTGGTTCGGGCGCTCCCTGGGCCCGCTACAACACTTTCAGATTGCACGCTTTCGGGCTCTGGAAACAGGGCGGGAAATGGCCCGGGTCACCAACAACGGCATCACAGCAGTGCTTGACCATCAGGGGAAGGTAAAAAAGCGCTTGCCACAATTTCAAAGCGATGTTTTAAAAGCCGACATTCAACCCCGTACCGGCAACACACCCTTTATGTTATTCGGCTCCTGGCCCCTGCTTTTGGTTTGCCTGGTATTACTGGCCTGGCGTACCCTGCCTAACCGTTCCAAGAAGTCTTAAACAAAAAGCATAAAACCTTGTTAATTATTTTTTTTGTAACAAATCGTAGCCGGATTTCTTTTCAATCAAAAACACATATTTTATATTTATCTTTTAAAATCATGCAGTTGCCTCAGTCTGGAAAGCACATATTTTATATCATTAGCCAAAAGTAGTAACAGCTATAACAACAAAACATCATGACCTGCATCAATATTGCCATTGACTCCTTTCGATTAATCACGATAATTACCCACCAAATCAAGGGGCAATCCCTTCAACAATAAATAAAAAATCCTGCTCATTAACAATTTGGCTGCCATGCGATCATGAGAAACAACCAACCTGTCACTCAAAAGGAATACAAGTACGAGGCGGGTATACGTCTGGTATCGACTACGAACCTGGATGGTGTCATCACCTATGCCAACCCCGACTTTTGTAAGGTCAGCGGGTATACACTGGATGAACTGGTGGGTCAGAATCATAATATGATCCGCCACCCGGATATGCCACCAGAAGCCTTTGCTGATCTCTGGAAAACTTTAAAATCCGGTGAGTCCTGGATTGGCGTGGTCAAGAATCGCTGTAAGAATGGCGACCATTACTGGGTGGATGCTTATATTTCACCTCTTTATGAAAATGATCAGATCATCGGCTACCAGTCAGTCCGCACCAAGCCTTCCAGCCGCCGTGTCACTGATGCTGCACAACTCTACAAGCGCTTACGAGCAGGCAAATCAACCTCCGCCTCACCTGTACCCAGTCTGCATATTACTCTGGTGGGGATTGCTTTTCTCTTTCCTTTGCTGACTTGGCTGGCAATGCACTGGCTACCCCAGTGGTCTTATATCTGGCTGGCTCTGCCCTTGATCAGTGCCCTACTGGCTTGGCTGGGCCTGAAACCAGTGCGTGATCTGCAAGCTTTGGCGCACAAGGTCATCAAAAGCCCACTGGCTCAGAAAATCTTCACCCGCCAGCGTGGTGAGACAGGCGCCGCCACCCTGGCTTTTTATACCTACCGTGCCCGAACCCGAACCCGAACCATACTGGGCCGCATGGATGACACGCTCCTGGCTTTAAATAGCATTATCGGACAACTTAACCAACAGGTACAAAGCAACCATTCCAGCCAGGATCAACAGGAAAAAGATCTGGAACTGATTGCCACAGCCATCCATGAAATGTCGGCCAGCATTCGTGAAATCGATTCCAGTATTCAGGAAAACAGCCAGCATATTGAGACCTCCAGCCAAACCTGTTGCGATGGCCGTGAAAACATAGAAGCCAGCGCTGAAAAGATCCAACGGGTTTGTCAGGAGCTAGAGAAGGCCTCGGGGGAAGTCGACAAGCTCAGCAAAGCCAGCAATGAAGTCGATCAAGTCATGGATCAAATTGCGGGCATTTCTGAACAAACCAATCTTCTCGCCCTCAATGCAGCAATTGAAGCGGCTCGCGCTGGTGAACAGGGGCGTGGGTTTGCCGTGGTGGCTGATGAAGTGCGGCAACTGGCCGCCCGTGCTCAGGCGTCCACAGAAGATATTCGCCAGACGCTGGAGCAGATACGTGGCATTGTGGGCACTGTGGTCAGCCAGATGGATACCAGCAGCCAGAGTGTTGGCCAAACCCGCGAACAGATCCTCTACTCCATTGAAAGTTTCCAGGCTGTTGAGGAAGCTTTTGGCAACATCAGTCAACGCGAAATTCAGGTGGCCTCTGCAGTCACCCAACAGCGCAGTGTGGCTGAAGAAATTGATGAGCGGATTCTATCCATCCGGGATCAGGCCAGCACAACCCTGGAAGGCTCCAAGCTGGCAACCGAGGCTTTGCAGGATCTGCGCAACCAGGGTCAACAGCTGGAGTCAACGATCAAGGCTTTCTCTTACGTTTAAGCACGAATATCCAGGGTTTTACGAATAAAAATTCGTTCTTCACAACGGTGACAAGGCTCCAGGCGATGGGTGTAGCTGACTTCCACTTGCTTGCCACAATTGGCACAAGTGAAGGCCCCCGCCATGGCCAGCTCACCGGCGTGGTAAAGAGTTGGATCTTCACGGCTGTCCAGGTCTTCCTGCAGGGTTTGTGCATCCACCAGGGAAGGGTCAGCCACCTGGCGCAACCAATGCAGAAACTGTTCACTGAGCATACTGGTTTCCTGCGCCAGCCAGGCTTTGACTCCCTGCTCCGTGGAAGCCAAATGAGTTCGCAAGTCCTTGATATCCCGTTTCAGCCATTCGCTCATCAAGGCTGCTTCATCACGGGTCAGGCGCTCCCACTCCTCTTCGTTTTCCACCAGACGCTCTATTTCTTTATCCAGATCAAGTTGCTCACTGGTTTTCTCAACTTCCAGGCGAACCTGATAAAGCCGTTCTATCAGTTTGTCATACAGTTCGGCAAGGCGCTCTGCTTGGTCACTCATCAATCATCTCCAAATTTTGTAAGGGATTCTTTCTGTTAGTAAAACAGACTCAACAACAAAAGCAAGAGCAACAAGCCAGCCAATCCTTTCCAGAAAGCCAGGGGCTGATCCGTAAGAGCGGAGGCTGCTTCTTCAGGGTGCTGGCCAGGATTGGGTTTTTTCAGGTCATAGATAAATTCAGATAACCGCCGATATCTTAATTCAGCGTTGGGCTGCAGAGCTTTACGCAGGGCAGCATCCATTCCCACCGGCAAAGCCGGGTTGAGCTGAAAAGCAGGCGTATAGCTCAGGCGGGAAAAATCCACTTTGGAACTGAGAGTT
>Ga0306901_1000145_pt1 | contig 35577 bp, 31 predicted proteins | sample AntRauMFilla3767_FD_190431 | JGI IMG/M metagenome (GOLD analysis project Ga0306901, IMG submission 190431) | Saline lake microbial communities from Rauer Islands, Antarctica - Metagenome Filla 3 #767 (v2) (version 2) | ecosystem: Environmental > Aquatic > Non-marine Saline and Alkaline > Saline ... | reverse complement strand
AATCATTCATCGGTGATCTTATTTTTACAAAAAAGTGATATAAAACTCTTAACCGTTTTAAGAAGCCTTTGAAATACCTCCCCATCCGGACGGCAAACTCAGCCATGCCTGCGCTAAAAGCCCACTTTGCCGAATCCCGACGGTTTTGCAACGACCTGCTTAAATGATCATTTCTTTCATTCCGTCTTGCAGCGAAGGAGGAAGCACTTAGCTAAGATGTTTCCTGAAATTGATGATTCCGGATTAGCGTTCGGACATCAGAATATTTTTTTAGGTCCTTGCCAGATCTTTAAAATCAATCATTGCGGTAAAAATATATCAGGCGATTCGTATATTTACTTGTACGCACAAACTTATTTTCTATGTCTGATAGGTCCAATTTTGCCCTAAATAATCAACAATTTTTCTGTTTTTACTCTGATTTTCCAAGTTGTTAAGAGATCAAAAATTGAGTTGTCAGGGCATTCTTTTTTATCACTCCGATAGCAGTAGTAAAAAATTGAACCTAAACATTTAAAAAAATCATTAAAAGGTTCTAACTGTTTGGCATGGGGGTATATCGTTATTTTCATATAAATAATAAAGGTCAATAAAATACAATATCATGATTAACAGAGCTACATTCGTTTTTACGTTTTCAATTTTCTTAGCATTTACCCAGCTAACCTTTGCTCAAAGTGAAGACGTTTCGTCAACGCTTGAGGTTTACAAAATCACAACCAATCAACAGGGTGAAGAAACAGCCGAGGAGGTTACTACCATTACCCGAGGCGATACACTGGAGTACCAGGTTACTTATACCAATAACCTGCCGAATTCCATTTCCAATCTTCAGCCGGTCCTACCTATTCCCACCGGCATTGAGTATATGGCCAACACGGCAGAGCCGGAAATAAATACGGCCAGCCTCAGTCCATCCGGCAGCAACTTTCAGCAGCTGCCCATTATGCGTGAAGAAACAACCGAAAGCGGCCTGGCAACGGAAAACGAAGTTCCTGCTCGTGAATATCGCCGCCTGCGATGGAGCGTCCCCTCTTTGGATTCACAAAATTCGGTGACTGTTACTGCCCGGGTACAAGTGATTCAAGCCAACAGATAATTATTTAAATCATTAACGAGAAGGCTTTTCGGGGAGATTATTTTCAGAAAACCTTTTTTCCTTAAGACAAACACTTATCGAAAAGAATACCAACACTCAATAATTATCAAACCAAAACCTAACAACCAATAATAACACTACTATAAAAACACAACTAAACACACGTTTACCATTGTAGATCCGGCTGCCATTTTCCGTGTGGCCATTTTAAGTAACGCTTCTTCTATTATATTAGCGCACAATCATCCGAGTGGCAACCTTAAGCCATCGAAGGCTGATAAGACCCTTACCAATCGCGTGAAAGAGGCAGGCAAAATGCTTGGTATTACGGTCGAAGATCATATTCTTCTTACTGCTGATAGCTATCAGTCATTTAAGGCCTCTGGGATAATGTGATTGAGAAAAAGAGGGGGGTTAACCTTCTCTTTAGGTTAGAAATCTTGTAGAACTAAAATCAACTATTCAATTCTTCCACGATCTGCCGAAAACTTTCCAATCCGGCTTCTAAATTCTCTACAATATTACCTGCTAATACCTCAGGTTCAGGCAGATTTTCAAGATCCGTCAGGCTGTCATCTTTAATCCAGGTGATATCCAGGCTCGTTTTATCGCGGTTGGTTATTTCTTCGTACGAATATTTTCGCCAGCGTCCTTCTTTATTATCTTCATCCCACGTTTCTTCGCGCTCATGCAGTTTTCCCGGCTTATAGCATTCAATAAAATCTTTCAAATGCTCATACTTCAAAGGTTTATGCTTTAGCGTATGATGCACATTTGTGCGATAATCGTAAAACCAGACCTCTTTAGTTTGCGCTTTTTTTGAAGCCGGCTTAGCATCAAAAAATAGCACATTCGCCTTAACGCCGTGAGCATAGAAAATTCCAGTAGGTAAACGTAGAATAGTGTGCAGATTAGTAGTTTGCAGAAGTTTTTTACGGACCGTTTCACCGGCGCCGCCTTCAAAGAGTACGTTATCGGGTACAACTACTGCAGCAGTGCCATCATTTTTCAAGAGCGTGCGAATATGCTGCACAAAGTTGAGCTGCTTATTAGATGTGGTGGTCCAGAAATCCTGCCGGTTGTAGGTCAGCTTTTCCTTGCTTTGGGTACCGTCTTTATTGGTGATGGTGATACTGCTTCGTTTACCGAATGGAGGATTGGCCAGTATATAATCAAAGCGATCACTCGGATCGGAAATAAGGCTGTCTTCACGCTCAATAGGAGGTTCGGACGTAAGGTCTCCAATATTATGTAGGAATAGATTCATCAGGCACATACGAGCGGTATTGGCTACAATTTCCCATCCCTTGAAGGTTTCGTACTTTAAGAATTCCTTTTCTTTTTTGTCAAGGTCATGGTTTTCGAGGATAAAATCATAGGAAGCCAGGAAAAAGCCGCCGGTTCCACATGCGGGATCTCCAATGGTTTTCAAGGGCTGTGGCTGAACGCATTCTACCGTTGCTTTGATAAGCGGTCGGGGAGTGAAATATTGCCCGGCGCCGCTTTTGGTATCTTCCGCATTCTTTTCCAATAGCCCTTCGTAAATGTCTCCTTTTACATCTGCGCCGAGCATCACCCAGTCTTCACTGTCTATCATTTGGATGAGCTTGTACAGTTTTGCCGGATCGGTAATTTTGTTCTGCGCTTTCACGAAAATCTGACCAATCATGCCTTCCTGTTGGCCCAATTCACGGAGCAGTGTTACATAGTGCTGTTCCAGTTCGGAACCACTTTTTTCGGTGAGGCTTTTCCAGCTGTATGCTGAGGGAATATGCGTTTCCCGATCGTAGGGCGGCTGGCTGTATTCCCACGCCATTTTAAGAAACAGAAGATAGGTAATTTGCTCCAGGTAATCGCCATAACCAACGCCGTCATCCCGCAGGGTGTGACAAAAATTCCAGACTTTTTGTACAATTCCGTTTGTGGTCATATTATGTTAAAAATTTTTAGGATTATTTTGATCCTCTTCCCATTGGGCCGGGTTGTTAATGATATATTCACGAATACGTTGCAATGATTGTTCATCCCGGATAATATGATCATAATAATTTCGCTGCCATAATTTACGATCAAAAGGTGGGAATAGGTTCTCCTTTACGCCGCGAATATATTCATTCATTGTCATTGTTTTAAACCATTGGCTGATTGCCGGAATGGAGGCCGGTTGTGTTTCAAAATCCGGTTCGGGCGAATCTGGTTGGGGTGGTCCCACGTGACCACCCTTGGTTTCGTCTTGGGGTTTACCGCCCTTATTACGGCTATTGCCTTTTTTCGGGTTGACACGTGGATCAACCCCTACGTTTTTTTGGGGATTAATAATCCCAACGATGGCGTGAAAATGGTTGGGCATGATTTGATAAACGTCCAATTGGGCGTTGGAAAATTTTCCAGAAATTTTATTCCACCATTCATTTATCATCTGTCCGGCTGTATTTAAAATCATTTCACCATTCTTTATTTCCCCAAACAGGCATGGCCGGTTTTGCACGCAGAGGGTAAGGAAGTATTGGCCGGGTGAGGAATAGTCGTGGCCTTTCAGGCGAATAGAACGACGGTTGTGTTTTTGGGGATCGTAAGCCATTATGAAATTAATTTCCCTTCAAATGCTTTTTTGAGAATACTTTGTCGTAGAGCCTTAGATTTCTTTAGTTCCTTCTTTATAGTTTTTTCCAGTTGTTCAACCATCGATATTTTGGATTCTAACCTTTCAACAACTTCGTTCTGTTCTTCTTTAGAAGGCACGACAATATTCAAATTCTGGAATTTGGTTTTGTTCAAAATTGGTAGCGTTGTTGAGGATGCATTTTCCTTGATTTGTTCTTGGAAAAACGGAGATATAATTTGGAAGTAAATAAAATTAGGATTCAGACATTTAAATGGGCTAATAGAATTTATCTGCTGGTTTGATGCACCTTCCCGTCTAGTAATTCCTGTTTTGCCAATCGTAGCTCCAATGCAAGTAACTAATATCGAATTGATGATAATGTCCCGCCTTTCACCAATTTTGCATCAGCCAGCTGCGGGACTTTACCAAACAACCCTAACCGACTGCACCATAAGTGCGCCATCTGTCGGTCAATCAGGAGCAGTGATCTGGACCTTTACCGGAACTTTGGCCCCCGGAAAATCAGGAACCGTAACCTATCAAGTCACCATCGAAAACTAACTATTATGAAAGATTCAACATTAACAGACCGTCAAGTAAAATCAATTTTTGTAGTGGATGATTGCGAATCGCATAATATTCTTCTAAAGAAGTTGCTAACTGATTGCGGCTACCAAGTACATACTTTTAACGATGGGTACGATTTATTGGAAAATCTTAAGGAAGAAAAACCACACTTGGTTATATCAGATATAAATATGCCCGAAATAAATGGTTTTGATTTGTGTAAAGAGATCAAAAGTCGTTCCGAGTCAAAAGACATTCCGGTGATGTTTGTATCGTCATTGGATGAGGACGAGGTAAATGGAGAGGTGGAAAAAAACGGAGCTGTTGGTTTTGTACAAAAACCATTTTCCAAGAAGCCACTGATGGATGCGGTGATGGCGCAGAAATTATAAATGTCCAAAAAAATATAATTTTGCGCCAACTTTATCATTAAAAAAGTTAGAAATAAGGTATCCCTTTTGAATATGATCTAAGCCCATCCATATTTAGTTCCATTCTGTCCGAAAGGGAACTGCCTTTGCCTTTCCCTATGAATATGCAGCAAAGTGTCCTGCAAACTCTTGGGTCAGCATCCTCATTTCCACTGTTTAGCGCCAAGCGCATTTAAAAAAACCATGTTATTTGGTTATACTCAAACGAAGCGTTAGTCATCAAAAAATCGTTGATTTACTACATCAGGAGATAGATAAAAGTGCTGAGAATATCGTTGGATTTTGATCTCTATATATGATGCAGAGGATATTTACAATACTTTTAAGGTACCAAAAGTGGCAAGAATAATTCCTGATTTTAAATATTAAAGTTATAGAAATTTTTGTAGAGGGAACAAAATCACTGTTTGTTACCGTTACTTTAGTCAATAGTATTCAATCAAGACCTATAATGCTTTCAACCCTGTCTTCATACATTAACTACGGAATGGCTATACTATCAGCCATTATTTTATTATTGCATGCAGATCCCTCAAAAGCGGATGAGGGTGTTGAGCGTAACTATCAAGCCGGCACTTTCGACAGTTTGAGCCATGCGGTGCTTCAAACACCAGTGAGTCGGCTCCATCTTAAAACAGTGCGACCGGATACCGTTGATCCCGATTCCATACCCTACAGCGTAGATCCATCGCTGGGGCGGCAGCTGCTAAAGGCCCCCGCGGTAGTATTGCATACCGCAACCTTACCGCTAAAATGGGGTATCATCTGGATCAACGAAAGCCAGGTGCTCCCCAAACTTTCAAACTTCTTTTTGAATGATGAGGGAACCGCCGGCTTTTATCCCAACTTTTCTTTTGGGGGACGAACGGCTTTTGCCGCAGGCGTTACCTACTTTAACCGGGATGTATTCGGCTTGGGGCATTCACTGGATTTAAATACATTTTATACCAACCGCACCAATTTTAAATTTGGCTTTAATTATAAAATCCCCCCCGATAAAAACAGTCGGTATCAATTTGATATCCGGGGAGGGGCCCGAAAAAATGGGGGCCAGGATATTTTTCTGGGCGGCAATGACGGCCCCGAAGATCTGGAAATAGAGTATGGTATAGAAAATTACAACCTTCAGGTTGATGCGGGTTATTTACTTCGCTCCAATGTACTTGCCACGCTCAGCAACGGCATCAAACATACGGATATCAGCAATGTATCCATGCGCACGGAAACCGGAGAATTTGTAGGAGGCTTGGTTAATTCGGAGGGTTTTGGCTTGGGAACCATTACGCTGGTAAATAGCGGTCTAAGTGCAACATTTGATTTGCGCAATGCCGATTCCAAAAATAAAAATACCAATTTGGTAAGCACCGTTACCTCAAGCTACGATTTTAAGCAAACCAAAACGCGTATTTATTCAGGCGCCCTGTTTGATGCAGGAATCAGTTACAACCGCAGTATCAATGAATCGACCTACGAATTTTTAAGATACTACGGCGATTGGCAGCAGTTTTTACCCCTTCCCGGCTGGCCTCAAAACCGCCGTTTTGCACTGCGGGCCCGTCTCGAAAAACGGTATCCGCTGGGTGATGGTTTTGTTCCTTTTTATGAGCAAAGCTTTTTGGGTGATGCCGGCAATCTGCGCGGTTACGAGCAAGACCGCTTTCGTAATTTAGGGTCGCTGCTGTTGACCCTGGAATACCGGTACCCTATTTGGGATACCTGGGATGCGGTTGTGTTTACCGATCAGGGACAGGTATTTAGCGAATTTAACCAAATTGCATTTAACCGATTTAATGGAGCAGTGGGGACCGGGCTGCGTTTTATGACGGCCTCAGACTTCTTGTTTCGGGTTGAAATTGCCTTCAGTAAGGAAGGCGCTCAATCTCTGCTTCAATTCAGCACAAACTTTTAATTTTATTGCTGTAAGATATGTTCAGCTATGCAAAAAATAAGAATAAAGCTTTAGGCGGTTTAGCTGTCTGCTCCCGTCTGATGATTGTTGCCTTAATTTTAGGAGTGATAGGCGGCTGCGGTGCCAGTTCGCCGTACTATGCCAATTCCGGCAGCCCGGATGATGTATTCTCCACGCAGGCCGAACCGCAGTTTACAATGTTCTTTATCGGTGATACAGGATCGCCGGCTGCTTATCCGCCGGAACCCAATTTGGTTACGCTTCAACACCATCTGGATACAGCAGGAGAAAATTCAGCGGTCGTTTTTTTGGGAGACAATATTTACAGCTACGGGCTGCTGCCCCAAAATCATCCTAACCGTGTAGAAACCGAACGCCGTATGGATGCTCAAATAAAAATTGTTGAAGATTATCCGGGACAGGCTATTTTCATCCCCGGCAACCACGATTGGAATGATGACCGTCCCAAGGGATTGGAAGCCATCAAGCGCCAGCAAAAATACATCGAAAATCGACTTGGTGATATGGGTTTTATGCCTGATGACGGCTGTCCGGGTCCGGTTGAGGTACGGCTTGATTCGGTTAATACGTTATTGGTATTGGATACCGAGTGGTGGCTGTATCCCCATGAGAAACCTAGACTGGAACAATGCGCGAATGGCAGCAAAGAGCAGTTTGTACAGGCCATTGACTCGCTGGTTCAGCAAAACAAAGACCGTAATCTTTTTGTGGCCGGCCATCACCCCATATATACCAACGGCAAGCACGGCGGATATTTTCCAGCTACCGACCACTTATTTCCTTTGCTCGATATCAGCCCTTTGTTGTATATCCCTTTGCCGATTTACGGCTCGATAAATCCCTTATATCGAAAATATCAGGGCTATCTGCAAGATGTGGCATCGGGTCCATACAGCAAATTGCGGAATGAGCTCATTAAAACATTTAAAGCCCACCCGCGCTTGGTATACGCCGGTGGACACGATCACAGTCTACAACATCACCCCATAGGAAAACAACATTATATTGTGAGTGGAGCGGGCACCGTTGAAAACTATGTTCGCAAGGGGAAATCTGCCGCCTTTGCCTATTCGCATAAAGGGTTTGCCCGTATTGACCGTTATGCCAATGAGGTGGTGTTATCATTCTGGATACCCCAAAGAAACCAAAAGATGGGCCGGATGGTTTATCAAACCGTACTTTTTAAAAACTAACCTTTAATTTGAATTATATGCTTTTTTCACCGGGCAGCATTATTAATAAAGTTATAACGATTGTTTTTAGCGCGATTGTTTTTAGCGCTTGTGCATCATCAAAGCCTTACACCCTTGATCCGATAAAAACATTTGATCCCGATAATAAAGACATTCCCGCCCCGCCGAAAACGGAAGAACATTTCAGTTGGGAAACCTTGTATTACAGTACCTTTTATCAAATGGAAAAACCGCTTGATTTAGGTCGAACGGCGCAAAAGGTCGGCCAGTTTATGGGCATAAGTGGCCGCGATGAAGCGGTAAACATTAACGTGCTTGATGAAGTGCCCAATTCCAGCTGGTACACCCGGCGCCATTATTTTGAGCCCATGAGTATTTCTGAGCTGAAAAAGGGGCCGAATAAAGCCGGTGGTCCCGACACCAACGAAAAGATTACGGTGGTACGGGGAAAATCGGAGGGGGTAACGCCGGGTTTTACCATCAAAGATGCCAAAGGAAATACGTTTATCATAAAAGTCGATAATTCGGAATTCCCTGAGTTTTCTTCCTCTTCGGAAGTTATTTCCACACTTATCTATTATGCCTCGGGGTATTACACGCCCCAAAATAGCATTGCGTATCTCAATCCTAAACAGTTGATTGTAGGAGATGAAGCAACCATAACCAAGCAGGGGATGGAGCAGGAAATGAGCCGGGCTGATTTGGACACTATTCTTACCAAAGCCTATAAACGGGAGGACGGCAACCTACGGGTGCTGGCCAGCAAGTATGTGGAGGGGCGACCGATGGGACCATGGAGCTTTTTGGGTACGCGTGAGGATGACCCCAATGATCGCATTCCGCATGAAGACCGCCGCGAAGTGCGCGGGCTGCGGGTATTGGCTTCCTGGCTGAATGATACCGACCGCCGTAAGGCCAATACGCTGGCGACGTATGTAGAGGATGGAGATAAAAAATTCATCCGGCACTACCTGCTGGATATGGGTTCTACGCTGGGTACTAACGGGCTGAGCTTGCGGCATACCAAAAGAGGACAGGAGTATCGCTACGACTTGCGTTACATGGCATTACTGTATGGAACCCTGGGACTTTATGTGAAGCCGTGGGCTAAGCCGGAGGCTACGGAACGTCCTTTTTATAAATCGGTGGGCTATTATGAATCCGAAATATTTAGTCCTGCCAATTGGGTGACCAGCTATCCCAATCCGTCCTTTGAAAAGGTAACCCCGCGGGACGGTTTTTGGGGTGCAAAAATGGTAATGGCTTTTTCTGATGAGGATTTGCAGGCTATTGTTGAAGAAGCCCGGCTTTCCAACCCTGAAGCACGGGAATATATGATTAAGGTATTAAAGGAGCGGCGCGATAAAATTGGGCGGTATTGGTTTCAAAAAGTGAACCCGCTGGATAAATTTTCGGCTCGTCTTACCGGTGACAAACTTGTTCTTTCATTCGCCGATTTAGGTATTGACGGACATCTGTTTGATGCCTCTCAAACGAGCTACAGCTACCATGTTGGCAGCAAGGAGCGCTGGTTTTTGGAAAACAGGAAAACCGATCGGCCTGCCATTACGGTTGATCTTTCATCACTGGCGGTTAAAAAACAGGAGGGTCCGATGGTCGTAAAATTCCAAATTAAAACGCTTCGGGATGGAAGCGTTTCCCCGGATAAAAAGATTGATGTTTATGTGATGGTTGATGGAAGCCAAAGCAGAGTATTGGGCTTGGAACGGGAAAATTAGTACAGTGTATTTTTTTTGAGATAAAAAATCCTTGTAAACTATTTGTTTACAAGGGTTTAAGTACCCTGGACTGGAGTCGAACCAGCACTCCCTAAACGGGAACTGACCCCTCAAGCCAGCGCGTCTACCAATTCCGCCACCAGGGCAACGCTAATTGAATCAATTTTAATTTCCTAAAAAGTCCTCCGAAGCGCTACGTCGCTAAAGCTTTGAAGCGTCGGCGACTTTAGCGAAGGAGGACCACCAGGGCATAAATGAGGGTAAAAATTAAAGCTTCAAATATATAGTTTTGTATCCTTAAATGACAAATAACAAACGACAATTTCCAAATTGTTTGTTATTTGGTTTTTGATATCTAAAATTTTTGAAAACTCAACTTTCAGAGAGTTGCTTTCGTATGTATTCATTATCCGGAGCCATCTTCTGGGCCTGCTGATAATACGTTTGGGCCTTTGCATCCTGACCGGCTCGTTGCATCAAATCACCCATCAAAATCCAGTTTTCCACGTCTTTTGGGTTTTCTTTTATGCGATTCAGCAGGTATTCAATAGCCTCATTTCCCTGATCATCCATGATCATATACAACACCAAATTGCGGTGCGCCGCGGGTGAATCATCCAGGTCGATAGCTTTTTCAAAATCCTTCTTGGCCGACTCTGCATCATCAAGTTGAAGCTTGGCAAAGCCACGTAAATTGTAGTATCCGCTCTTTTCTTTATCCAACGCAACAGCGGTATCGAGAGCCTGAATACTTTTTTCCCACTGATTTAGCTTTTGAAACACCATGGCTTCAAGATGGTAGCCGTCGGATGTGTTAGGCTCCATTTTTTGCAGCTTGTGAGAAATATCAAGAGCATGGTCGTAGTCTTCATCCTTAAGTACAGCTAACCCTTCATCGAGTTGATCTTCATAATTCATGGACATAAATAAGTCAGTAGGTTTAAATCAGAGTGTTGTTAAAAATAAGGCTTTTGCGGCACTCTGCAAAGGTGGTGAATGTACAAAAATAGGTCGCAGCAAAAGGCGAAACCCGAGTTAAGAAGTGCTATGATGAGGGTTCGGAATCCTCATCATCTATCTCTTCATATTCCGCTTCCTCAATGTTATTCAGGTCGTCTTTATTAACCTGCCCGTTTTCGGTACGTTCGTTCCGCTGCTTGTTTTTCTGTTGCTTCTTTTGCTGGCGAACGTTTTTAAAAGCTTGATAAAAGAAACGAAAATTACTGTTCTTTTTGCCGCCTCCGGGCGATAAAAACTTGCGGCTGATAGTCCGCACCACAAAAATGAATATTAAAACTATAACAAACGTCTTAAGCATAACTAATCGGGAATAATATTTATGTGCGTATTGCCGCGCACCGGCTGGTTAAATATCTGTTCATCAATATAATTCAAATGCTTCTCATTATTAACAAAGTCGATCTCTGATGTATTAATGATAATAAGCGGTGATTTATTGTAGTGATAAAAGAAATGATTATAAGCATCGCTTAGTTCCCGCAGGTAGCTTTCTGAAATGTGTCGCTCGTATTCACGGTCGCGGTGACGGATATTGTCCATTAGCCGCTCGATGGAGGCCTGCAGATAAATAACCAAATCGGGTTTGGCCGAAATGCCGGACATGATATTGAAAATGGAATCATAAAGCGCCATTTCATCTTCATTTAGGTTGAGGCGGGCAAAAATACGATCTTTATCAAAAATATAATCTGATACTGTTGTCTGTTGGAACAGATCTTTGCTGAGCATTTTTTGCTGCTGCTTAAACCGGCTGGCCAAAAACGCCATCTGCGTGGGGAAGGCATACCGCTCGCGATCGTTGTAAAACTTGGGCAAAAATGGATTATCATCAAACTGCTCCAGCACCAGCCGGGCATTGTGCCGGTCAGATAACAGGGTGGCCAGTGAGGTTTTTCCCACACCAATGACGCCCTCAATAGCAATGAATTCAAATTTATTTTCCATTCGTCCAGCTCAGATTCGTTCGTTTCAGGGTTAGCGCAGGCGCCTGCTCAATTAGTGTATCAATGTCCGTACCGCTTTCAGCATCACGCCAGGCCGGAAACAGATCCCGAAGCGGTTCCAACACAAACAGGCGGTTGGTATATTCAGGATGCGGAATGATAAGATTATCGTCTTGAATCACCAAGTTCCCAAACGAAATAATATCGAGGTCGATGGTGCGTGCACTCCAGCGCGGATGACGGGATGGCCGACCGTGGTTTTTTTCAAAACTTTTTAACTGCTTTAATAGCATTACGGGTTCTGTGTTCGTAGTGATGGAAATAACTGCGTTTAAAAAATAGCGCTCTGAAGGGCCCACCGGGGCCGTCAAATAGATAGCCGAACAGCGCGCGGGCTTAGCGGAAAGGGTGCCAAGAAACTGACCGGCCTCGCGCAGGTGCCGTTGCCTTTTTCCCTTGTTTGAGCCGACGGCTATAATTACCGTTTCCATGTGCGAACAATTTGCGCATGAGCGGCTTTAGTCTCAAGGGGCGGGGTTATTTTACGCACGCACACCGTGAGTTTTTGTGCAATTTTAAACTGGTTAAAGAGACGATCACCCATCTTGGTAGCCAGCGTTTCAATAAGTTTTTGGGATGGTCCCTCCATCACCCCGCGTACGGTTTCTTCAGCCTGTTGGTAATCAATGGTATGGGTGAGCTCATCGCCGGCACCGGCCGCTTCTAAATCAGCATAAAACGTGAGATCAACTTCGAAGGAATTGCCCTCTTTGCGTTCTTCCGCATGGTATCCGTGGTGGGCATGGTATTGCAGGCCGGCAAGCGTTAAAACGTCCATTTTGAATTATGAATGTTGAGTTGACTAAACTATACTAAGTTCTTATAGAAGTTGATGCATTAAGCTGGTTGCAATCTTTGAAGGAAAAATCATTCATCATTCTTCCGAAGGAATGCCTTCGGCAAAAAACAAGCATTCAACCTTCTTATAAGGTAGCTACCTCAATTTTTTGATGCAGTTCATTCACGATGCGATCATGCTTGGCGCTGGTTTGCATGCGCTCCTCAATGGTTGATATCGCGTGAATGACCGTGGAATGATCGCGGCCCCCAAAATGCAGGCCAATGGTTTTAAGGCTGGAATCGGTAAACTGTTTGGCCAAGTACATGGCAATTTGCCGGGCTTCTACAATTTCCTGTTTCCGTGTTTTCTCACGCACTTTATTGGTATCGATGCTAAAATAATCGCACACGTACTCTTGAATAGATTCAATGGAAATCTGTGTTTTCGATTCCTGCACCATGTCTTTAAGCACCCGCTTGGCCATGGGCAGGTCAATTTCATCAACATGCTGGAGAGATGCGTGCGCGAGCAACCTAATGATGGCACCTTCAAGATCGCGTACGTTTGATTTAAAATTGTGGGCAATGAATTCAAAAATATCATGCGAAAGATCGATGCCATTATCGGTGGCCTTGCGTTCCAGAATGGCATAGCGTGTTTCATACTCCGGCAGTTGCAAGTCGGCACTGAGGCCCCATCCAAAACGGGAGATGAGCCGTTCTTCAATATCCGGGATATCACGTGGGGACCGGTCGCTGCTTAAAATAATTTGTTTTCCGTCTTGGTGAAGAGCGTTAAAAATGTGAAAAAATTCTTCCTGCGTTTTCTCTTTGTTGCTAAAAAACTGAATGTCGTCAACAATCAACACATCTATTTGCCGGTAGAACATGGTAAATTCGCTGGCCCGGTTGTTGCGGATAGCCTGCACAAATTCATTGGTAAAGCCTTCGGATGAAATATACAGCACCGCCAGCTCATCACTGAATGCCTGTTTGATTTGGTTGCCAATGCTTTGAATAAGATGCGTTTTACCCAGCCCCGTGCCCCCATATATAAAGAAGGGGTTAAAGGAATTACTCCCGGGGTTTTCGGCAATAGCCATGGCGGCTGATCGTGCCAGGCGGTTGCAGTCTCCCTCTATATAGCGGTCGAAAACGTAGCTTTTGTTAAGGTTAGAGTCGACCTTGGTTTTACGGATACCGGGAATAACGAAAGGGTTCTCAATCTTGCCCGGATTATACTCGGAATAGCTGTCAATATCCTGCCCTTTACTTGGCGGCATGGGCTGTTGAGGCAGCTGTACGGAGCGCGTTTCTGCCTCATTATCAGATTTCTCGAGCACTACCGAATATTCAAGTTTCCCTTCATCACCTAACACTTTTGCCAGCGTGGAGCGAAGCATTTTATAATAGTGTTCTTCCAGCCATTCATACCAAAATTGGCTGGGCACTTGTATCGTCAAAGTATTGTCTTTAAGCCTGAGCGGAGTGATGGGCTCAAACCACGACTTATACTTCTGATAGCTGATGTTATCTTGAATAATTTCCAGGCACTGATCCCACGCAGTATCAGCTGAAATTGTTTGCAAAATCTCCTGTCCTCCTTAAATAATTTTTAATTTTACTGCAAAATTTATTTTACAGTTATCCACACAAAATATCAAACAAATTTTTAGCGGCTGAAATGAAGATGACAATTTCCGCGACAGATGTCAAAAAAAATTCACCACCTTACACTAAAGTTATCCACATTAGTCTAAGAGTTATAAGTGTATGTGTGCCATAATCTTAAGATTTATTCAATGATTCTATCAAATTTGGCTATATAGGCCATAATATTGCCCTAACATTGATTTCACCTGTACTTAACACCGGGAAAAGCTCCAATAAAAAGTTTTCAACAAGTTTTCAACACTCAAAATAGGTGATGGTAGCCCCTTGTTACCGTTATATATTTAGGGAATAGGGACCTAAAATTTTTAGGCAGGATTTTCTTTATTTGCCACAATAAACCGTGGCTTCCCCTCATAGTCTTTGCGAAGGGTGGGGTGCCACCTTGAATGATCAAATAATGATAAAATCATGTTTGACCGATGCTCATGAATTTCTAAAAAAAGCTGACCTTTGCCAAGCAATTTTGCATCAGCAAATTCGATGATATTCAGATACAACTCTTCCATATGTTCGGAAAATAAGGCAAGCTCCGGTTCGTGCTCTGCTACCTGGGGTTCGAGCATATTTTTTTCATCGGGCGTTACATATGGCGGATTGGAAACGATCAAATCAAACCCCTCTTGAAAGGGAAGTTTATCCCAGTTGTTAATGTCCCCTTGGTGGAATGAAATATCGACATTGTTTTGGGTGGCATTATCTGCCGCAAGGGTCAGTGCTTCTGCAGAAATATCAATGGCGTTCATTTTCCAGTGGGGGCGTTCTAATTTTAAGGCAATGGGAATACAAGCCGAACCGGTGCCAACGTCGAGCACGGATTGCTCGGTATCTCTTGGAATGGAATCCAGAATTATTTCAACCAGCTGTTCGGTTTCGGTGCGCGGAATGAGCACGTCGGGCGTAACCGCGATGTGTGCATTCATAAATTTGGTGTACCCCACAATATATTGCAAAGGTTCATGGAGGGCGCGCCTTTTTATGAGCGGTCGAAGATCATCCAGTTCTTGAGATGAAAGCGGTCGGTCGAACTGCAGATATAAATCAAGCCGGGGTATTGCTAAAATTTCGGATAAGAGCCATTCAATACTCAGGCGTGGATCAGGAATGTCTTTTTCTTTGAAATAGTCGGTAGCCCACTCCAACATGGACTTAACCGTCCAAACAGGGTTGGTTTTGCTCATGCAGTTGCCGTATAATCAGGACTCATCTTCTTCTACTTTCTGTTCCTGTTCTTGTTCTTCTTGAATGGTAAGCCCAAATCGTTTAGAGAAATCGAGAATAAAATCAACCACTTCATCATCAACGGTACGTTTCTCCTCATCCAGCGAGCTGCCGCGAAAGCCCATGCGGCCGCCGGTTTTCTTTAGTTCAAACCGGGTTTTTTTTCCGGTAAAGGTAATGATACAGGTCAGGGTAACACTTGCATTAATTTGTTTTTCGTATTCTTCGTAAACTGCTACATGTACTTGGTCATCATGTTTTGAAGAATTATATTCATACAAGTATTTTGGTTCAAAATTCTCGAATAACTGAGCCGGCATCCGTTTAAGAGTCGAACCCGGGCCATAAATGATATACTTGCTAACAGATTTCATAAGTTAATTTGCTTGAATAAATTAGGATGTGCATAAAGGGTTCAAAGAGCCTGAATAAACGTTTTTATTCGTAAATTGTCAAATATTTGGTAAGGTTATTTAACAGAAAACCATCTTACATTTTAAGGATATAATTTTTTTGTTTTCTTACAGTTCTATAAACACATCTACATACTCTTTTTATGAATTTTTTTGATATGGATACCCCCAATTTTTTTAAGACCCCAAAGCGGTCATTGTATGCATTTATTTTTGTATTTACGTTGATCTGCTTTCAGCTACCGGCTCATGGACAGGTAAAACAGCCCGAGGTACGCTCTGCCGATAACCCCAAAACGCCGCTGGGCCAAGGGTTTGATAATAGATTTGGCGGTGGCATCATGGTCAATAATTTTGGCTTTGGCATAGGCGGTACCTATAGCCATGCTATTGGGCCCTATTCTGAATTTACATTTTCGATTGGAATAACGGGTATCCGGGATGCTTCTGAGCAGAGTTTCCAAAACTTCTTTACGGGTAATAACGTTGTTCCCAATAAATTTAACCGCGTCTTGGGCTTTCCTGTTATGTTTGGTCTTAAAAAACGGATTTTCCCTCGTCAGGTAGCCGATAATTTTCGCTTCTTTGTAGCCGCATCTGCAGGGCCGGCCCTCGGTTTGGTGTATCCGTATTTTGAAGACGATAACAATAGTGGATTTCGTGATTTTATTATTGACCCCCGGGGATTTCGTAGGCCCATTGAGGATCGCAACAGTTTTTTTGGCGGACTGGGTGATGCTTCCTCACAGTTGGGAGGCGCCGGAGAAATTAAAATAGGGGTTGATCTGGGAAGCAATTTTAAGCGGCAATCGACCCTCGAAATCGGATACTTTTTCTATTACTTTAATGATGGCCTCCAACTTGGAGAACCCAACCGGCCCTTTGGATTTCAACCATGCCCGGGTAATGAACTCTTCGGCTGCCCGGTAGCGGTTAACAATGAAGGGGAACGCCGATCATTTTTAGATCCTCAAAAATTCTTCGGCACCCCGCAAATTAGATTCACTTTCAGCGGTTGGTGGTAGTAGTGTCGTATTAATAGTTTACTGTCGGGTTGATCAGACCGTGGTCTTGCACAAATAGGAGTGGAATAATTAAAGGTATAGGGTATAAGGGGTATGGGGAATAAGGATGCTGGTTTATAGCACTATACGTATTTGGTATTGCTTGGCATAAAACCCGGTTTCGCAATCGCATCATGAATATTTTTTTTGAATTATCCTTATACCTTATACTCTATACCCCTTACCTACAAACTTCACCTTCAAATAACCAACATTTTATGTGTAAATAATGCAGGTTAGCTTTATACAGAAGTAAAAACGTTGTACATTTGAGCACAATTTTTCCATAAAATATAGTGCGTCATGCCTTTTATCGACGAAATTATTGCCCGCCAAATTTTTGATTCACGCGGTAACCCTACCGTAGAAGCAGATGTTATTTTAACGAACGACATAGTAGGCCGGGCCGCCGTTCCATCGGGTGCATCAACCGGAGAATTTGAAGCGGCTGAGCTCCGTGATGGCGGTGATGCTTATGGGGGCAAGGGCGTGCAAAAAGCGGTTAAAAATATAAATACCACCATTGCAGATGAATTGTACGGAATGGAGGTATTCAACCAGCTGGAAATTGATCAGACGCTTATTGAACTCGACGGTACCGAAAACAAGCAAAACCTTGGGGCTAATGCCATTTTAGGCGTTTCCCTGGCGGCCGCCCGCGCTGCTGCCAATAGTATGAATCTTCCGCTCTGGCGTTACGTTGGCGGGGTGAATGCAAAAGTGTTGCCCATGCCTATGATGAATATCATCAACGGAGGCTCGCACGCTGATAATAATGTGGATCTCCAGGAATTTATGATTATGCCGGTGGGCAGCAATACCTTCTCTGGGGCCCTCCGGATGGGATCAGAAATATTCCATCAGCTAAAGCGCGTATTGACTGAAAAAAATTATGCTACCACCGTGGGTGATGAGGGTGGTTTTGCGCCGGACCTTAAATCAAATGAGGAGGCGGTGGAAGTAATTCTTCGGGCTATCGAAAAAGCCGGTTATCAAGCCGGGGAAGAGGTGGTGCTGGCCCTCGATCCGGCCACATCAGAATTTTACGATACGGAAACGCAAACCTACACCTTTAAATGGAGCGACGGTAAGCAGCGCAGTACGGATGACATGATTGCGTTTTGGGAAAGGTGGATCGAAAAATATCCCATCTTATCCATCGAGGACGCACTGTACGAAGACGATTGGGCGGGATGGAAAAAACTTACCGATGCAATTGGCAGCCGGGTACAGCTGGTGGGCGACGATCTTTTTGTAACCAATACCGAGCGGTTGGCGCGTGGCATTAAAGGAAAAACAGCCAATTCTATTCTCATTAAAGTAAATCAAATTGGTACACTCACCGAAACGCTGGATGCCATTGAAATGGCGCACAAAAATGATTTCACTTCTGTAATATCGCACCGCTCCGGCGAAACCGAAGATACCACTATCGCCGATTTGGCTGTTGCCACCAATGCCGGCCAAATTAAAACCGGTTCCATGAGCCGATCCGATCGCGTGGCAAAATACAACCAACTGCTGCGCATTGAAGAACAGTTGGGAGAAAACGCCATTTTTATGGGCCGTGATTCGTTTGGCATGTAATGCTATTCTGCTTAAAGACTTCAGTTTATAATTAATTTCTGAAATGCTTACCACCCAAACCGTCTTACAAAATTTCAGAAATCACACCGACACCACGGTGCAGTGGGGCGCCCATATGAATGTTATTACCGGCCACAACGGAGCCGGGAAAACGAACCTGATTGACGCCATCCATTACCTGTGTATGAGCCGCAGTTTTGTTGCAACAAGCGATCGCTATGTAGTACAGCAAGATGCCCCTTACTTTATGATTAGAGGCCATTTTGAGGGCAACACGCGCTCAAGTTTTGATGTAAGCTGTTCGTACGCAGGCGGTGAAGGCAAGAAAATATTTGTCAACGAAAGTCCGCTCGATCGGCTGACTGATCTCATCGGCATGGTGCCGGTAGTGGTGCTGTCCCCGAATGATAAAAAATTAACAAGCGAAGGCCCCAAACAGCGCCGCTCTTTTATTGACTCACTGATCAGCCAGATTTCCCCGGCTTATCTCAAAAACCTGGTTGATTTCAGGAAAGCCCGCAGGCAGCGCAATAAACTTTTGCAAGAATTTAAAGGCCCGCGCAACCAGCTGCTTGCTTATCTTGAACCCTGGAATGCTCAGGTGATAAAATTCGGAGCCCGTATTGTGGCCCGGCGGACGCAGGTACTCAATCAATTTCAAGAATATTTGACGGAACAGTACAAGCGTATCTCGGGCATGGAGCACCGCCCGCACCTGCAGTATCAAACGTTTTGTGAACCTTCTGAGGATGAAGAAACCGTTCAAGAACGCTATAAAATGGCATTGGATGAGGCACAAGAAAATGAGCTGGAACGCGAAATAACTACGGTGGGCCCGCACCGCGATGAGATTATATTTTACCTCGATGATTTTGAATTGCGTAAGTTCGGTTCGCAGGGGCAGCATAGGCTGTTTGCACTCTCCATAAAATTGGCCCAGCTTTTTTATTTTACCGAGCATCTGGATGATTTGCCCATTTTTTTGCTGGATGATGTTTTTGGCGATTTGGATGAGCAGCGCACAGAGGTATTGCTAAAAGCGCTGAAAAAGCATGCGGGGCAAACATTCATCACATCAGCCAAGCCTATGCTTTTCAATGAGTTTATTACATTTGACGGCAAAAAAAATTGTAAATTTACGGTTGAAAAAGGTGTAGTTTCAGCCGGATAATTTTAATTTACCAATTAAAGCTCATAAAATTATGGCTTTTTTTGATACAGATCCGCCCAAACCATTGCGGGATGTGCTTAAAAATTTTTTGGATGATGTGCCCTACCGCAAGCGCCTGAAACGCGGCATGATACTTTCGCTTTGGCCGGAAACAGTGGGTCCGTCCATTAACGAGCAAACGAAAAATGTACATTTTGAACACGGCAATTTAGTTATTCATGTCAAAAGCCCGGCGTGGCGTAATGAAATTCACATGAAGCGCTACAGCATTGCAAAGAAATTGAATGATGAGGTGGGCGAAAAAATTATTAAAGAAATTGTTGTTCGGTCGTAAAAAAGTACCTATTAGAAGAAAATTATGTCTAATGCTTAGAGCGGTTGAAAAAAAGAATGAGTATGCATATTCAAAATGAGCAAATAACACACCCCTTAATCCCCTCTTGCCGCAGGCATTCCTTCGGAGCAAGAGGGGAGACGGATTGTCTCCGCCAGCTGTTGGAAGGGGTGCAGGCCCCGTGGAATGCCACAAAGTGGCCCCGGCTTGCCGGGATTCCACAAGGGCAGGGGTGGGTGGGTCAGTAAACATTTAAAAATAAGCTTAGAATTATTTAAAGTTAACCACCCCACGCAATATGTCTGAAAAATTTACACAGCGAATAAAAGATGCCTGGCAATCGCTGAAAGCTGGCGAAGATAAGCCTATCAAAAATATTGGTCGCGAGAAAATTATTGTTTTCGGTATCTCTATTGTACTGGCGTTTAGCTTGTGGTTTATTGTTAACCTAAACCGTGACTACAATCTTGATGTGAGCGTACCGCTGGTGTTGGGAAATATATCTACGAATCAGGCCCTGGCTGAAGAATTACCCCAAAATGTTACCGCAAGTGTAAACGGCAGCGGGTGGAATCTCATTAATTTATATAATAACCCGCCCACGGTATATATAGATGTAGGGAAGGGGGAGGTTAATTTGCTTGAACAGGTTCGGCAGGAGATGAATACCAATTCAGACGTAACAATGCAAACGGTGGAGCCGCTGTACCTTCAACTCGAGCTTGAAGAGAAGCAGACAAAAAAAATACCGGTGGTCTCCAATGTTGATGTACAATTTGCTCAACAATATGGGTTTATAAGTGATCCGGTGATCACCCCCGATAGTATTACCGTGCGCGGTGCTGCTTCAAAAATAAATAACATTGAGGAATGGCCCACCGATTCTCTTCAATTGGAAAATATAAAGGATTCCGTCTCTACTGTAGTGAGCCTAAAGGAGGGGGGCTCCCTTATTGTGCTTTCAGATACGGACGTGCAATTTAAAGCAGACGTAGCGCAATTTACCGAGGGTAAAATTTCAATCCCGGTTAAACCGCGTGATTTTCCGGCCGGCTATAATGTTACCTTTAGCCCGGCTTCAGTGGAAATAACCTATCGGGTGCCGCTTGCCGCGTACCAGCAAGTGCAAAAAGGAAAACCCTTTGCCGCGTACATAAGTTTTGAGCAAATACAGGATGATGATTCGGGATTTGTGGCTGCGCAAATAGAAAAGCTTTCGAGCAGCAGTGCCTTGGCAGTAAAAAAAGTAACGCCGCGGAAATTGGCGTATTTTTCTATTATCGGAAATTAAGGCAAAGGTGAAGGTTTAAGGTTAAGGTAGAGTTTGAGGTTGAGAAAAGCCTTAACCTAAGCCTCAACTTCCAGCTCTTTTTCAAATGGCTCGATGACCTCATCCACAGCACGCGTGTCTTCATAAAAAGAAAGAATTTCCAACATCACTTCGTCCACCAGCACATCGGGGCAGGACGCGCCGGAGGTGATGGCAATGTTCACCGGATGATTATCTTTGGGCAGCCACTGTTGCGTTTTTTTCAGCTCTTTATCCCACTGGTTGAAATGCTGAATGCTGCCCGGTCCGTCCATTTCTTCGGCATCGCGGATATGGTAGGTGGGAAAATGCTGCTCCAGGATTTCCACCAGATGCATGGTGTTGGAGGAATTGTATCCGCCGACCACGATTGACAGATCAGCATCCGTTTCGGCCAGGGCCAGCGTGGCCGACTGATTTTCGTTGGTAGCATAACAGAGCGTGTCAGACGTGTCGGCAAAATGATCCAGGATATCCGATTCACCAAACCGCTCGATGGCGGCTTTCTTCAGGACGTCCATTACTTGCTGTGTTTCGGTGGCCAGCATAGTGGTTTGATTGATAACGCCAAATTGCCGCAGGTCTTCAAGCGGGTCAAATCCCTCGGTACTTTTGTGGCCAAAATGTTCTTCAAAATCTTCAAGCGGTCGTTTTTCGGTCATAATCTCCGCCAGAATCTGGGCTTCTTCGAGGTTGAGTACCACCACGCAGTCGGAGTGATCGGCGCTGTGTGAGAAGGTTGCACGCGTTTCCTCATGGCGGTGTTTGCCGTGAATGACCAGCGAGTAGCCCTTTTTGCCCAGCTGCGTGCCGCGTTTCCAAACCTTCTCAACAAACGGGCAGGTGGTGTTAAATTCATACGGATCAATGCCCTGCGCTTGCAGCTTTTTCTGTATTTCGATAGTGGTACCAAAGGCGGGCACGATCACGATGTCATCTTCATCCAGCGACTCAATGGGGATGAGCTCACTGCCGTCGGTTTCAAAAAGAAATTGTACGCCGCGGTCCAGCAGGTCTTCATTCACCGTGGGATTATGAATCATTTCACTGAGCAGGTAAATATCCTTGTCCGGATTTTCAGCCACAGCACGGTAAGCAATATCAATCGCATTTTCCACGCCGTAGCAGAAGCCAAAGTGGCGCGGCACCAGAAAGCGTACCGGCCCAAAATCGAGTACGCTGGGTTCCAGATCCTTTTTGGTAGGATCAATCACTTTATTCGCCTCTTTCACCTTACGGATAATCGGCGACTGGTACATTTCGGGGATGTCAAATTTTTTGCGACCCATAGAATATGTTGGTTTTTAAATTCCCTCCTTCAGGAGGGTGGGCCAATCCCGAATGCTTTCGGGATTGGGTCGGGAGGTGTTCACCGTGCAAGTAAACACCCCTCTGTTCCGACAGCCGTCGGAACATCTCCCCTCAAGGGGAGACTTTTCATTCGTACGTATTCTAAAAATATTTCAACCACCAAATATACGGAGCTTGCAGGGAAACATCATGCGGTCTTCTGATCTTATTCCGACGCTCTGCTTTGGAAGCTAAGCAAAAAATTCTGGAACCGAGTACTGGAATAAGATTTAAGCTAAATACCGGGCTGGGATTTGGAGAGATACCGGCAGGGATTTATTGCCATAAATCCCTGTATGAGAAAGGTTCTAATTTCAATTTTGAGAAGATTACTTAATCAATCATCGGCCCAACTCCCTTACAACTGACGAACGAGAAAAAAGCTTTAAACTCAATACTCATGACTCACTACTACGCTTCCATAACCTCATCCATCTTCACGCCCACCAGCCGGCTGACGCCCGTTTCGGGCATGGTAACGCCGTACATCATTTCGGCTTTGCTCATAGTCTTTTTGTTGTGGGTAATGATGATAAACTGTGTCTGCTCGCTAAAGCGCCGGATCATGCTTGAAAAGCGCTCAATATTGGCATCATCCAGTGGGGCATCCACCTCGTCAAGTACACAGAAAGGAGAGGGCTTGACCAGGTAAATAGCAAAAAGCAGGGCGATGGCGGTCAGTGTTTTCTCGCCGCCCGATAGCTGGTTGATGGTGGATGGTCGCTTGCCGCGCGGGTTGGCTTCAATTTCAATCTTGGCTTCCAGCGGGTCCTCGGCATCCTCCTCAATGGTGAGATCACAAAAATCATCTTCATTAAAAAGTGTGTGAAACACATCCTGAAAATTGGTCCGTATTTTCTGGAAGGTCTTATTGAAACGCTCCGTGGCCGTTTTATTGATTTCATCAATGGTTTCCAGCAGATCTTCACGGGCTTTATCCAGGTCGGCAATTTGTTCTTCATTGGAATCGAGCCGTTCTTTTTCTTCCTCAAACTCATCAATAGCCAGCTCGTTTACCTCTCCAATGCGGTTTAACTTTTGCCGCAGCCAACTGACCCGCTCTTTGGCCTCGTCGGCATCTTTATCATCAGGCAGCGTAGCTTCAATTTGATCCATCAGGGTTTCGTAGGTTTCCCAGATGTGATCTGAAATATTACTGGCCTGCATCTCAAATTTTTCTTTGGCCATAGAAAGGTGATGCACCAGTTCCATATTCACCTCTTTCTGGCGGCGCACTTCCTTGAGGTCCTTCTCAACTTCATTAATTTTTCCGCGTTGTTTCGCCGACGTTTCCTTGGCCGTTTCCAACTTTTCTTTGGCCTCTGACTTTTTCTCTTTTCCGGTTTTGAGTTTTTCTTTCAGATCTTTAACAGCCTGTTGGTATGTGGCAATCTTCTGCTTTGCCTCTTCTTTCTTTTCTGAACGCAGTTCCACGCGCTCGGTAATATTTTTGATACCTTCTTCGGCTCGTTTTACATCGCGCTCATGATTTTCAACCTTGTTTTCCAGATTTTGGTGCTTTAGCCGAGCATCATTGAAACGGCTTTGCGCAATAGATCGCTCTTCTTCCAGTTCGTCCAGCGTTTCCTTTTTTTGCTTTTCCTGTTCCCTCAGTTTCTCCAGCGTTTCCTGTAATTCTTTTTTAAGCGGAGTGAGTTCGTCAATGGATGCTGCGGCCGTTTTTTTATCCTCAGCCAGTGAATGAGCCCGGCTTTTAAATTCTTTAATATTAGATTGATGCACCTGAATTTTTGAGGTGATTCTATTCAAATCATCCTCAAAGCCGCGCATTTTATTGCGATGCTTATTTCGTTGTTCTTCCAGCGAGGCAAGATCAATCTCATTGTAGGCTTCTTTAGATTCTTGCAGAGCCGTTTCTTTTTGTTCAATTTGTTGGCTTAAATTGTTCGACTCTTTTTGTAGCTTTTTAATTTTGTCTTCCAGCCCCACACGCATGCCGGCATTTTTGCCGGTACTTCCGCTTTGTAGAAATTGATTGCCGGTTACCACTTCGCCGTCTTTTGTAACTCCGGTGATGCCGCTTTTGGCTTGCTCATAAGCCTCATCAACCGAATTGAATACCACCACTTGCCCCAGCAGCAGTTCATTTAGCGCGCGGTACGTATCATCCGTATCTACCTGATGCACCAATGAATCAGCGTGGGTTTTGTAGGAATCTGCGAGCTGGTCAAGCGGTATAAAAGTGGCTTGGCCGTAGTCATTTTCTTTTAATAACGTGGCCGCTTTCTTGGCGTCATCAAGTGATTTTACCACCACAAAATTGAGCATATTTCCCAGTGCGGCCTCCAGCGCTACCGCATATTTTTCTTCGGTAGACAGCACATTAGAAACCACTTCAATAAGTGGAAATGTTTGGGCATGCTCTTCAATTAAGAATTTTACGCTCGATGGAAAGGCTTCATTGGAATGGGCAATATCCTGCAGCAGATCAATTTCAGAATGTACGGAGTCCAGCTGACTTTTTAGCTGGCGTACCTCATCCTTTAGTTCATTTTGCCGGTTGCCCAGGGCTTCTCGTTTTTCGCGGGCCTGTTTTAGTTGCTCTTCTTTTTTGGAATGAGTTTCATGGCTCTTTTCAAGTTCTTCTGATAGGCCTTCTTTTTGTTTCTTGAGATGATCGGTTTCTTCACCCAGCTGTTGATGTTTAGATTCCAGGCGTTCAATTTCTTCGCCGGTATTTTCCAGGCGCGATTCAATTTTAATCCGCTTAGTTTGCAGGCGGCTAAGCTCATCTTTGGCGTTTTCAACGGTCTGTTCAATGTCATTTAATTCTTTACGTTCAGAGGTGAACTGCTGCTGAATAGCCGTATATTTTTCTTTTGAATCTTCGAGATTATACTGCGCTTTCTCGAGATCTGCGGTTAGCTTGTCAAGTTTTTTTCCACTGCTTTCTAAAAGATCACGCAGCTCTTTTAAATCCTGCTCTCCCTGCGTAATATCGCTTTTATACTGTGCAATGATGTTTTCTTCGGTACTTATTTTTTCGCGCGTAATTTGCAGCTCGGTTTGGGCCTCTCGTACCGAAGAGGTAACCTGGCTGACCCTTCGCTGAGCTTCGGCCTGACGCTTTTCTTTTTCATTCAGCATTTTTCGGGAAGCTTCTTCGGCTTCTTCAAGTGCTTCTGTTTTTGAAAGAATCTCTTTTTTCTCGGCATCCGCATTTTTAATGCGCTCCTTCAGCGGCTTAAGTTCATTCTGGATGCTGTTGTAATTGTGCTTGCTCATGCCTTTGTCCAGCTGCTCGAGCTCCTGCTTGTACTTCTTTGCCTTTTGCGCTTTATCAGCCTGGCGTTCAAGCGATTGTACTTTTTTACGTATTTCAGAAACAAGATCTTCAACCCGCTGGAGGGTTTCGCGGGTACGCGCGAGTTTACGCAGCGTTTTTTTTCGTTTTTCTTTATAGCCGGTTACGCCGGCGGCTTCTTCAAAAAGGCGGCGGCGGTCGTTGTTTTTATTGGTGAGAATCTCTTCCACCATTTTGAGCTCAATCACCGAATAGGCATCCGAGCTCATGCCGGTATCCATAAACAGACCCATAATATCTTTGAGGCGGCACTTGGTCCCGTTGATCAAATATTCACTGTCCCCCGAGCGGTACAGGCGACGGGTGATGGTTACTTCACTGTATTCGGTAGGCAGCAGGCCTTTATTGTTCACAAACGTCAACGATACTTCAGCCAGGCTGAGCTTGTGTTTCTTTTTTGTACCGTTGAATATGACATTGGCCATACTTGATGAGCGCAGCATGGTGGGGCGCTGTTCACCCAGGACCCAGCGCATGGCATCTACAATATTTGATTTGCCGCACCCATTGGGGCCCACGATAGCAGTAATGCCCTGATCAAAGCTGATGTCAGTTTTGTAGGCAAAACTTTTAAAGCCCTGCAATTCTAAGTCGGAGATATACATTTCTTAAATCACAACATTCAAATTTTAAATAACAAAAATTTTGTGATAGAGCTCTTCGTATTACTGACGTCGATTTCGACTTCACTTTGTTGCGCTCAATATGACGTCAGTCTGAGCGCAAAGAGCCCCCGAATGTTCGGGGCGAATGTAGTCGAAAACTTTTTAGATTGTTTTTAAGTTCTAATGAGATATTGTTCCTTTTGCTATTTGAATTTTGTTTATTGGTGTTTCAACTTAAACCGTCATAATCTCATCTTTCTTTTTGTCGAGCAGCTCATCTACCGTGTTGGTGTGCTTGTCAGTAATATCTTGGATTTCCTCTTCGGCCTCAAATTTGGAATCTTCGGGGAGTGATTCTTTCTGAATCGTTTTTTTTATTTCGTCATTGGCTTCCCGGCGGATATTTCGAATGGAAATGCGGGTGTCTTCGGCAATATCTTTTACGTGTTTAACCAATTCTTCCCGGCGTTCCTCCGATAATATGGGCAACGGAATGCGAATCATGGTACCATCATTGCTGGGGTTAAGTCCGAGTCCGCCCGCCATAATAGCTTTTTCAATATCCTCGAGCGATGATTTGTCGTAGGGTTGAACCGTTAGCAGCCGTGCTTCGGGGGCGCTTACGTTGGCCAGCTGATTCAGCGGGGTCTGGGAGCCGTAATAATCAACCTTGATGCCGTCTAAAATGGAAGTTTGTGCTTTACCGGCGCGAACGTGCGAGAGCTGGGTTTTAAAATACTGCACCGATTCATCCATCTCCTTTTCGGCTTTCTTTATGGTGTCTCGTATTTCTTGTGGTATCATAATGTTCAGGTTTAAGTTAGCACTTAAAAAAATTTGGGTTGGTTAAGAATTGAATGTAATAATTCTAACTTTCTTCCCAAACTACGGTTGATCCGATATCATCCTCACCGGCAATAACCTTTTTTAGATTTCCGGGCTCATTCATGTTAAACACAATAATAGGGGTTTTATTTTCGCGGCAAAGGGTAAAGGCGGTAAGATCCATAATGTCCAGGCGGCGTTTCAGTACTTCATCACCGTCGATGGTGCTGAATTTTTCGGCATCATCATTTTTCTCGGGGTCAGAATCAAAAATACCATCAACCCGCGTACCTTTGATAATCACTTCGGCATTAATTTCTATGGCCCGGAGCGATGCAGCGGTATCAGTAGTGAAGTACGGGTTGCCGGTTCCGGCACCAAAGATGACAACGCGGCCTTTTTCGAGGTGACGAATGGCCCGCCGACGGATGTACGGTTCAGCAATTTCTTCCATCCGTATGGCCGACATCAGCCGGGTGTGCACGCCTTTACGTTCCAGTGCGTCCTGCAGGGCCATGCTGTTAATCATGGTGGCAAGCATGCCCATATAATCACCCTGCACACGATCCATACCTTCGGTAGCGCCTTTTACGCCGCGAAAAATATTGCCGCCCCCAATAACCACGCTCACTTCATAGCCTTCATCGTGAGCTTCTTTAATTTCGTTGGCGTAGTGGGTCAAAATATCGCCGTCAATGCCATGACCCTGCTCTCCCAAAAGTGTTTCTCCGCTGACTTTTACGAGTACCCGATTGTATTTTTTGTTATCCACAGTATGTATTTAGTAGTGATTATTAGTGATATAACTCGTTTGCCGATTAAGTTTAAATGATTTCTTAAAAAGTTAAGGGATACATTGACCCACCCCTGCACCCCTTCCGCCAGCTGGCGGAGACAATCAGTTTCCCCTCTTGCTCCGAAGGAATGCCTGCGGCAAGAGGGGACTAAGGGGTGTGTTATGTGCCAAGTCTGAAAATAATTAGTTATTTTTTTATAACCGGTTAACGCGAAAAAGTATTTTTAAAAAGAATCTCTTAAGCATAAAAAAAAGGCTACCGAATTGGTAGCCTTTTTTTGAAAATCATTGTTATTGATCTTCGCCAAGCTGGATGCGGTAGAAATCCGTCACCAGCGGAGCATCGTTTTGAGTAAGATACTCTTTAACGGAGATGCTGTTGTCTTTCACAAACTTTTGATCGAGCAGTACCCGTTCTTCGTAAAAGCGGCGAAGTTTTCCTTGCGATGCTTTTTCCGCAATTTCTTCGGGTTTGCCTTCATTCAAAAGCTGCTCTTTGGCAATTTCCAGTTCCTTTTCTACGATAGAGCTGTCAACGCCGTCGCGGGTTACGGCCAGCGGATTCATGGCGGCAACCTGCATGGCCACATCCTTGCTGATGTCCTGATCATCAATGTCATCTTCAAATTCAACCAGTACCGCAAGTTGGTTACCAGGGTGAATATAAGAAACCAGCTGTCCGTCGGTTTTAGCCAATATAACCCTACTTATTTTAATCTTTTCTCCGATGGTAGCCACCATATCTTTCAGATGATCGCCCACGGTAAGCCCGTCCATTTCGGTTTGAAGCAGCTCGTCTACGGTTTCAATTTCTTCTTTGAAAGCGAGTTCAACAAATTGATTGGCCTGTTTTTGGAAATCATCATTCCGGGCTACGAAATCAGTTTCGCAATTTATTTCAAGGGCGGCGGCTTTGTCGCCGCTATCACTCACTTTTGTGACAATCAATCCTTGATTGGCTTCCCGGTCAGCGCGTTTTTCTGTGAGTTCTTGACCTTTTTTGCGAAGAACTTCGATCGCTTGGTCAAAATCACCGTCGGCTTCCTGCAGGGCTTTTTTGCAGTCCATCATGCCGGCCCCGGTTTGTTCTCGTAATTCTTTTACATCTTTTGCGGAAATACTCATTGTAGCGTTACGCTTTAAAATTTAGTGTTGGTAGAAATTATAAGTTGGGGTATTTACTCTTCCTCGCTTGAAGAATCATTCTTAGAAGCATCGTCCGAAGAATCTTCCGGCTGGATTTTTTGATCCTTTTTGCGCTTTCGGCGGCGTCGCTTGCGGCGGGTGCCGGTGGCTTTCTTTTTCTCTTTTACTTTTGTATCGGTTTTGGTGGCTTCACCGGCTGCTTTTTCAAGCAGTTCTTCTTCATTCTGCGCTTCACGTTGTGCATTGCCTTCAATAATGGCATCCGCAATGGTAGAGCTGATAAGCTGAATAGTGCGGGCAGAATCATCATTACAGGGCACGATGTAATCCGGAATGTCGGGGTCAGTGTTACTGTCGGCCATGGCAATAATGGGAATGTGAAGTTTCACGGCTTCATTAACGGCAATATCTTCTTTAATGGTATCTACCACAAAAACGGCGCCGGGCAGGTGATTCATATTGGAAATGCCGCCAAGCGTTTGATCCAGTTTTTCCTTTTCACGGTCAAGCATCAGCGTTTCTTTTTTGGTCAACTCTTCGTAGGTGCCATCGGTACGCATTTTATCAATTTCCTGCATACGTGAAATGCTTTTACGCATGGTTGAAAAATTCGTAAGCATGCCGCCCAGCCACCGATGCGTGATATACGGCATGCCGCAGCGAACAGCTTCGGTTTTAATAATATCCTGCGATTGTTTTTTGGTACCCACAAAAAGAATGGTCTTTCCGGCCCGGGCAAGCTTGGCTACCTCATCAAGGGCTTCCTGGAAATATTTTTGGGTTTTTTTGAGATCAATGATGTGGATGCCGTTGCGCTCCATAAAGATGAATTCTTTCATCTTTGGGTTCCAACGACGGGTAAGGTGCCCAAAATGAGCGCCTGATTTTAGTAATTCTTCTAAATCTGGTACTTTTGACATGTATGTATTATTTATGGATTTGAGTTAGGCCTCTACGCAGGTCAATCCCGGCGCTAATCCCCCCGAATTTGGGAGAACACTCGGCGCACTCGGTCGCTGCGTATGTGTGATTGAGTTTAGATAGTTGCTACTGGGTGCTAAAAAATCAGTAACAAAGAGTAAAATTATCGTTTGGAGAACTGACCTTTCTTACGTGCTTTAGGCTGACCGTACTTTTTACGTTCAACCATGCGGTCATCACGTGTTAAAAGTCCGCGCTCTTTAAGAACACCGTGTAATTCTTCGTCATGTTCATCGAGGGCACGAGCCAGTGCATGCTGTATAGCACCCGATTGGCCGGTTGTACCGCCGCCTCGAACCGTTACCTTAATATCAAAATTGTCTACCAATTCGGTAACTTCAAGAGGCAGGGATACAACATTGCGGGTAGCCTGTGTTGCAAAGTAATCGTCAAGTTCTCGGTTGTTTACGATAAAATCACCGTTTCCCGGTTGTATATACAAGCGGGCGGTAGATGTCTTTCGTCGTCCTACGTAGTTTTTTTGTGCCATGTATTATTAAAAATCAATTTTTTCGGGTTGTTGTGCATCATGCGGATGGGTGGCTCCGGCATAAATGCGGATATTGGTTAAAAGTTTTCTGCTCAGTTTATTTTTGGGCAGCATTCCCTTAACGGCATTTTTGATCAAAAATGTGGGATCTTTTTCCATCATTTCTTCTGCCGTTGTAAAACGTTCACCGCCGGGGTACCCCGTGTGGCGAAAATATTGCTTGTTCTTCATTTTTTTACCGGACAATGTCACCTTTTCGGCATTGGTTACAATCACAAAATCACCGGTATCCATATGAGGAGTGAACTCGGGTTTGTGCTTTCCGCGCAGGTAGGTTGCAACCCGGGTTGCAAGGCGACCTAATGGTTGATCTTCAGCATCAAATAGCACCCATTTTTTATCAATATCATCGGGTGTGGCTGAAAAAGTTTTATAGCTGTTGGTATTCACTGTAGTGTCGTTTGAAATTGCTTTTCTAATAAGACCCCAAAAATAGTGGTATTTAATCCAATTTGCAATGATAAATAATGAATTGCTTTAAGTGGGCAACAATGAGAATTGCATGGTTCATTTACACAGAACCGTTCATCATTTATCGCTCATCTGATATGGTTTCAAACACGAGATTGAAAATTCGATATGGAAAAAGTACCTCTGAAGATTAGATATTCTTAACATTAGGGGTTAAATACCCATTTAACTTTGATTAATGATTATTAATTAGTTGTTTGGGTCAAGGTTTAAAGGGTTCAAATTAGTTAGCAAAAATTAAACACATTATTTAAAGGTGTAAATCATCCTTCCAGTTGTTGCTGGTTCTGTTGGTTGCGCCCTTAATGATGAATTTTAACGGTTATAAAAATAAGCTAAGAGGAGAGCAGAATGGAGCAAAATGGATTGGGTTTCGGCGGGATAGCGTACAATAAATTTGGGCTCAACGGCAATTCAAGCGACAGCCTGATGACGCTACTCGATTTAATTGATGATTTTAATCGACAGGTAGATTCTGAGCAGTTAGCGGCTAAAATTGATGAGGCTGCGCAATCGCTAATGAACGCTGAAGCAAGCTCATTGATGTTGCTTAGTGAAAATAACGAGTCCCTTAAAGTAATTCACGCCACCGGACCGGTTAAAGATGATGTTTGCAACAGAACCGTTTCGGTTGATACAGGATTTTGTGGCTGGGTTACCGAGCATAAGCTGCCACTTATTGCTAACGATATACGCATTGATAACGAATTTTTTGCCGGTGAGCTAAGTGAAAATTTTAAGACCCGAAATCTTATCTGCGCTCCCTTGTTGGATGAAGAAAATAATGTAATAGGGGTGATTGAAGCGATAAATTGCAATCCCCCTAAAGCTTTAGAAGAAGGAGACATTCCGGTTTTTCAGGCGTTGGCTAATCACGCAGCTACGGCCATTGAGAGAGACCGACGCCAACAGGAGCGAACCAACCGGTATAAAGAGCAGAATACTTACCTTACAGAAATACATCACCGCGTTAAAAATGATTTGGCATTAATTTCGGGCATTGTACAGATTGAAAGTCTTGATATTGAGAATGAAAAGGCTAAAAAGGTGCTCCAAAATATAGAATCTCGAATACAATCGATGGCTGTTGTGTACGAACTGCTTTCGGGTGAAGGTTCCCATAATAAAGCGGAGGTAGGAACATATTTTAAGAAGTTGGTGGAGGGTATATCAGAAGGTCTCTCAAATAGAGAAAAAGATATTACGATTCAAGTACATTCAGAATCGGTGGTTCTTGATCCCTATAAGGCCCTTTCCTGCGGGTTGATTTTAAACGAGCTTTTATTGAATGCGTACAAGCATGCCTTTGCCGACCGAAAAACCGGCACTATTACGATTGATCTTTCCAAAAATGGAAACCGTATAATGATGGATTACCGCGATGATGGCGTTGGCTTTCCGGAAGATTTTAAACTCGAGGAACAAGATTCGCTTGGTTTTAAAATGATCAACGCGCTTATAAAACAGCTTGACGGTCAGCTAACATTGAGTAATGAGAACGGTGCGCGCTTTGTGGTAACTTTTGAAGTGGAAGAAACAAAAACAAAAAAATTGAAAACGGCCTAAAAGAAATATCCCTTCAACCCTCGCATTGTGAATGCACGTGCCATTAGCTGAGAAAATGGAGGGATTAGCATAACGTTCAAGATCAGCTTTTTGCCTAAAATTGTACTGGTCGCTCTGCCCAACCGCATATTTAGTTCCGCCCGCCGGGTTACTTTTTGGGCTATTTTTAACTGCCCTTTTGAATACGACTGCAACAAAGGTTCAGCCGATTCTTGAAATCTGAAAATGTCCTCAAAACACCGAGCCAGCGCATAGCCGTCAAGCCAGCCAAGATTCATGCCCTGCCCGCCTATGGGGCTCACCAGGTGGGCAGCGTCGCCGGCCAAAGCTACTCGATTTTTTACCATGCTGGCAGCCATTCCATGTTGCACCCCAAAGCTGCTTAGCGTATAATTTTCTGCGGATTCCAAAGGATGATTGATCCGCTGTTCAACGGCAATTTCTATATCATTCCGGGTAATATCGGCTTGGTATGACGGTGTTTTGATCACCCAGCGCCGTTTCTCCTCCGGCAGCGGAAAAGACTCAATAAGGCCTTTTTTGCAAAGAAAGATGGCTGCGTTCGATCCCCACTGGGTATTATCCGAAAAATCACCCATCATGTAGGTATCGTCATAGTTTTTTAGGGTGAAAGGGATGGACGCCATTTGGCGAACCGTACTTTCTTTGCCGTCGCACCCAACCATATAACGGGCTGAAATTGTTTGCTGTTCATTGCCGCGCTTCACTTTTAGAATGACATTGTCAGCAGTTTCGGTAAAGTCGGTTACGGTGGTATTGCGCCGCAGGATATCCGGATTTTTTTCGTGCAGATGAGCAGCCAAGAGTTGCTCAGTTTTAAATTGGGGTACGCTTAAGATAAAGTTATAGGGCGGCGGACACGAATCAAACGAAAGCGTGCCCACATGATCAGCCCCGGCAAAAGCCAATCCTTTTTTTATTTTTATACCGGCTTTTATAAACGGAGCAGCAAGCCCCACTTCTTCAAAACGCTCAAGGGAGACCGGATGAATGCCAATAGAGCGGGAATGTGTAACGGCTTTGGCACGCTTCTCCAGAATAATAAAGGAAATGCCCGCCTGCTGCAGGCAACATCCCAAAAAAAGCCCTACCGGTCCGCCGCCCACAATGGCTACTTGGTATGGGTTATTATTCTTCATTTGACTTAAATTATCGTATGGATATATTTCAAATTTTTCAGAATGTATCTCGGGCAGCCTTGCCCGAGTAGTAATACGTAGAGACCAATTAGTTTTGAATGATTCTGTGAAGTTTAGAATTTATTTTGACCCACCCCCCGTCCCCTCCCTAAATATTTAGGGAGGGGTGCTCCGATGGAGCGGGGAGGGTATAGAATCCAAAATTTAAAATTAAGGTATATTTTTTTTTTCAGTCGGTCAACGCGTTAGTAGCATAAAAACAAGTTAGACAAACTGCCCACTTTTGCTCTAACCGCCAAGGCGTATTTATTCCCGGTGCTGAAAACGCAATAAAAGCCGAAACGGAAACTGCTTTTCTACAATCCATTTCGCTGGAACAGCCGATCGAAGTTCATCAACCGTATAGCTGCGCCTGATGGAGGTCAACCCATCATGGGTAATAAAAGAACTTTGAAAAACCGGCCGTGAAAAAATGTTAAAGAGTGCATACCCAATATCACTCCGTGCCAAATCATTGAATATCACCCCGGTGGTACTTAGCTGTTTCGCTTCATCAAGAATTTGTTGGAATTTTATTTTACCAAGGTGATGCAGCAGGTGATTGGAGATCACAAAGTTAAACTGCTCGTCTTGGGCCGCCAGATCGGTTGATGAACAATGTTTGAAGGTAACATTTGAAGGCGTATCCATTTGCTGTACAAAATTGAACGCCCGCCGGTCGGTTTCAATGGCGGTGATGTCTAATTTAAGGCCATCATCGCGGGCCCATTGCGCTATTTTTATGGGAATATCTCCGCCCCCAAAGCCGATATCCAGCAACGAGTTTGATTTATTTTTGTGGAGATTCGGCTTGATGCGTCTTTTGTAAATCTGCTTCCAGCCCGATATTATGGAATTAATGGTGCCGAACTGGCGATAGGTGTTGAGCAGTTCGCCGTGATCGCAGCCGGGGTCGTCCATTAATTCACGGCTTTCGGTATCGCGGGTGGAGAGGAAAAGGGGCATGTTAGCGCACCTTGGTAAATAATCCGCTTTCGATGGTAAGGCCGGGGCCAAAAGCCATGGCCAGGGTAATCTCACTGGAATTGTCGGCCGGCTGTTGCATCAAATGCTGCATCACAAAAAAGATGGTGGCGCTGCTCATGTTTCCATAATTGGCCAGCGTATTTCGTGATGAAGATAACTGTGAGGGTAGAAGACCAAGGCTTTGTTCAACCTTATCGAGTATAGCGCGCCCGCCGGGGTGGATGGCCCAGTGCAGAACGTCAGCAGGTTGTATTTGGTAATCATCAAAAAGGGGTTGAATGGCCGCCGCCAAGTTGGATTGAATAATTTCGGGCACGTACGATGACAGCACCATATCGAAGCCGGTGTCGCCGATGGTCCAGGCCATGTCTTTTTCACTTTGGGCGGCAATGGACGTTTGAAATTGCTCCATCCGGTATGCGGTGGTTTCAGGTTCCGGTTGTCGGGCCGAGACGAGCGCACCGGCGGCGCCGTCAGCAAAAACGGCGGCGGAAATAAGCTGGTCGGTTTCTTCAGAATTTTGCAGGTGCAGCGTACAGAGCTCCACCGAAACAATCAGCACGGTGGCGTCGGGATCGGATTCACAAAATGATTGGGCCATTTTAAGGGCCGGAAAAGCAGCGAAGCATCCCATGAAG
>Ga0306901_1000141_pt1 | contig 35899 bp, 34 predicted proteins | sample AntRauMFilla3767_FD_190431 | JGI IMG/M metagenome (GOLD analysis project Ga0306901, IMG submission 190431) | Saline lake microbial communities from Rauer Islands, Antarctica - Metagenome Filla 3 #767 (v2) (version 2) | ecosystem: Environmental > Aquatic > Non-marine Saline and Alkaline > Saline ... | reverse complement strand
GCGAAGGTGCCAATCTCGACCTCGTACTGGTTCCGGGTATCGATGACGAGGACCTCCGGATCGGAGATCAATTCGTTCCAGTCCTTCGGCTCCACATAGGTGCCCACGATGCGCTTCGGATCAATGTCGTCCACGCCCATGGTCACGATTTCCTGTTTGAGCTTTACCTTGGTGCGTTTGAACGGTTGGGTATCAACAAACGATTCTTTGTAATCGATGCCCGCAAAGCGCCCGTCAGATGCCAGCAGGGATTTCACCGCGTCGACGCCCTCACGGGAGCCGGCGATGGTGCCATTAATGCCCTCGCGGGCAAGCAGCAGTGTGCCGTGCACGTCCTGCGCCAGCATCAGGTTTACCAGGGGAACGCGAAGGGATTGGTAATCGTTAAGGACTGCGAACTTATAAAGCGCGCAGACCACAATGGTCTGGCTCATGGGCCTGAGTCTCCTGCGGGCCGGATCGTAAATCCGGAGCATGTGTTTTAGCGCGCGTAGTTTACTTGGCCAGTTCACGCTCCACAACGGCAGACAGTTGCGACCAGCCGGGCCGGGTCAGGCGGATATTGTCCACCAGAACGGTTGGCGTGCTGGTTAATCGAAGCTGCATCGCGACCTGACGGCTTTGTTCGATGTCTTCGATGTGCAGATTGGTATCCATGCAGCGCCGAAAACGGCGGGTTTCAAGGCCCAGGTCTGTGGCATAGCGCTCAAACATATCAACGGCGCTGCCCGAACCGCTCCATTCATACTGGTCGCTGAAAAGTCGATCGTGCATCGCCCAGTAGCTGTCCTGATCACCGGCGCATCTGGCGGCCAGCGCTGCGGGGACTGCGTTTTGATGCTGCTGCAGTGGCAAGTCAAAAAACACAAAACGGACCTGGCCGGACTCAACGTATTGCTCTTTCAGCTGGTTGGCAGCACCGGAAAAACGCTGACAGGCCGGGCACTGATAATCTGCAAATTCTCGCACCACCACCGGAGCGTCTGGGTCACCCATTGATACGCCAAACTGATCGACCTGTGAGGGAAACGGTGCGGCGTTGGTGCCGGCCGTCGGCAATGCATCGGAGTCAGGGTTCGGTGCGGCGGTAATCACGTAGACAATAGCCACGATCAGGGCGATCACCCCCGCACTCAAACCAATGATCAGCGGCTTCTGGCTGTTCTTCGCTTTCGGTGCCGGCTGGCCGGACTGTTTCCGGCGTTTCGATTCACCCATTACGTTACTCCTTGGCTGTGATGTTATTGTCTGTTTGCACTGTTTGGCAGGCAGGCTAGGATCCTGACCGGCAAACAAAGTTCCAGGATTTCATCCACATTACTTAAGGTCATCTGATGTCTATGCCGTCGTCCATGCCAAACCTGCTCAAAAACAATCTTGACCTGCCTCTGGTCGCTGCACCCATGTTTCTGATTTCAGCGCCAGAGCTTGCCCTGGCTTGCTGTAAAGAAGGCATTGTAGGCAGCTTTCCAGCGCTTAACCAGCGTAGCAGCGACGGCTTTGAACAATGGCTGATTCGCATGAACGACGAGCTGAAGTCGTTCGCGACGAATAACCCGGAGCGCACAGTAGCGCCTTACGCCGTGAACCTGATTGTTCACAAAACCAATCCGCGGTGGGAGGCGGACCTGGCGCTCTGCGTTAAACATCAGGTGCCCATTGTGATCACCTCACTGGGCGCAGCCACCAAAGTGACCGAAGCCGTGCACAGCTATGGCGGGCTGGTGTTTCACGACGTGACCAACCAGAAACACGCCCGCAAGGCCGCAGAGGCAAGCGTGGATGGCATCATTGCCGTATCCGCCGGCGCCGGTGGGCACGCAGGCACCATCAACCCGTTCGTTCTGGTGCATGAAATTCGCCAGGTGTTCGACGGCCTGATTCTGCTGGCAGGCGGGTTGTCCAAAGGGGAAGATATACTGGCGGCCCAGGCGATGGGGGCAGACCTGGTTTACATGGGCACCCGGTTCATCAACACCACCGAATCCCAGGCTGAAGCGGCCTATCAGAAAATGATCATTGAAGCCGTGTCGGGCGACATTATCCACACCCCGGCCGTATCCGGTATTCCTGCCAACTTTATGCGTCAAAGCTTAGAGGCCGCGGGCTTTGACATGAACACGCTGAACCAGCCCGGCGCCATCAATTACGGGGAAAAACTCAAGCCGATGGAAGACGAGGCCAAGGCCTGGAAGACCATCTGGTCTGCAGGCCAGGGGGTAAGTCAGATTGATGATGTGGTATCGACGACTGAACTCGTCGCGCGAATCCGGAAAGAGTTTCAGGCCGCAAAAGAGCGCTTGTGTAGCCCGAACCCGTAATCGGCGAAATCAGATCCTGAACTGGGCGGCGCTGGTTTTCAGGCCGTCCAGAGTCTCGCTGATACGATCGCTGGCCTGATCCGATTGTTCGATGGCTGCCACCGTTTCACCAAACAACTTCGAAATCTGAGCCACCCCCGAGAGACAGAATTGACAGTCCATTTGTGAACTTTCCGGCTCGCTGGGCGTAAGCTATGAGCACATGAATGAAACAGGTAAAGACGATGCTGGGATTTTTGAAAGGCGATCCGAAGAAGAAATTGCAGAAAGAATATGAAGCCAAGCTGGAAAAGGCACTGCACGCCCAGCGCAACGGGGATTTGCGCACGCACGGTACCTTGATGGAAGAAGCGGAAAAGATTTACGAGGAAATACAGAAGCTCGCCAAAGAGCAGTAAAGACTGGCCTTGTGAGGTTTTTTTAGGCCAGAATCATTCCTCTCCCAGCAATCCCCGGAGCTGATTATTCAGGCGGTCAATCTGACGTTGCATGTCCCGGACCTCGTCCAGAAGCTCCAGGGACATTGCCAGGCCGGGCAGATTCATCTTCAGATCTCGCTGCAGTCGCTGGGCCTTTCGCAAACGGGCCAGGGTCTGAAGGTCGAATTGCCACTGGCGCGCCTCCGGTGTCTCGTCCATCGGGGCAATCACGCCGTAATTCACCAACTTGATGACAAACTCCGCGTGGCAATCCCCGCGCTCACACACCTCGCGCAGCGTGAATGTCGCGCTGGGTTCCATCAGTTCGACGCTTAAAGTCCGGTTTTTGTCAGTCATCCCTTACCCCCTAACTTACACAAGCAGCTTGCTGCGTGGGTTAAACGCTTTCTCGGCCTCCGCCAGCTCGCGGTAGAGCGCCTCGGAATCCTCTGAGTGCTGTTCAGGCATCACGATCTGCAGGACAACCAGCTGATCGCCCGGTTTTTTACCGGGTAACCCTTTGCCTTTCAGGCGCAACTTGCGACCGCTGGAAGTGCCTTTAGGCACTTTCAGAGTAACCTTCGAGCCCACCGTCGGCACCGTAATCGAGGCACCGAGAGCCGCCTCCCAGGGCGTGATGGGAACAGTGATCAAAATATCCGAACCGTCGACGGTGAAATTCGGATGAGGTGCGTACTCCACCTCGATGAACAGATCGCCGCTTTCAGCACCGCCGACACCGGGCGCACCCTGACCTTTGAGGCGGATATGCTGGCCTTCTTTCATGCCAGCCGGAATTTTAACCTTCAGCGTTTTCTGCCGCGGCACTGCCCGGCCCTGGGCATCTGCTTCCTGCACGTTGAAGGACACCTGACGCTCACAACCCTGGAACGCTTCTTCAAGGGGTAGCGCCAGCCGGGCATTTACGTCTTCACCTCGCATACGCATCGTGTGGCGCTGACTGCCAAATCCGGCACCAAAGCCCGCGCCGCCACGACGACCGCCGCCAAAGATTTCCTCGAAAAAGTCGCTGAACTGGCCGGCATCGGCCTCGGTATAGCCACCACCGCCAAAGCCGGACGCGCTTTTCCAACCGGGCGGCCGCTGGAACGAGCCGTCTTTACGGGCACCGTATTTTTTCAACTCGTCGTATTCAGCCCGCTTTTCAGGGTCTTTCAATACCTCGTAAGCTTCGCCGACGTCTTTGAATTTATCGCCGGCGTTCTCTTCTTTACTGACATCCGGATGGTATTTCCGGGCCAGTTTGCGGTAGACCTTTTTGATTTCCTCGGGGGAGGCAGACTCGCTCACACCGAGCACGGCGTAATAGTCTTTGAAGTCCATTCTCGTCCTCACGCCAGTTTAGGGTATTGGGCCTTATCGCCCAGTTATAACACTATATTTGATGGGGAAGTGGGAATTGCAAGGTGGGGAGGTATTAGAATTGATGTCGATGGATTAAACAGATTTGAAACAAGCGATATCGAGAGGCAGAACAAGCAGGGGTGGGCCTTCTTTCCGGGACCGTCAAAAACATGGATGTTTTTGTCGAGCGTACAGGGACGTATTTACCGCGTGTCCCGGAAGGAAGGCACATCTCTGCGAAACCCGGCCACCACAAGGCTACCGAGGCATACTCCAAAGCTTACTTAACCTTCGGGTCCAGCTCACCAGAGGCATAGCGCTCAAACATGCGTTCAAGGTTCACCGGCTTGATCTTGCTGGCGTTGCCGGCGGTTCCGAAGGCTTCGTAGCGCGCAATGCAGACGTCGGTCATGGCGGTCATTGTCGCTTTCAGGAATTTGCGCGGGTCGAATTCCGCCGGGTTTTCGGCCAGGAAACGACGGACAGCACCGGTGCTGGCCAGCCGCAGGTCGGTGTCGATGTTGACCTTGCGGACGCCGTGCTTGATGCCTTCCACGATTTCTTCAACCGGCACACCGTAGGTTTCCGGAATCTCACCGCCATACTGGTTGATGATCTTCAGCCACTCCTGGGGCACGGAACTGGATCCGTGCATGACCAGATGGGTGTCCGGAATGCGCTTGTGGATGGCCTTGATCTGTTCAATCGCCAGGATGTCGCCGGTGGGCGGGCGGGTGAACTTGTAGGCGCCGTGGCTGGTGCCAATGGCGATGGCCAGGGCGTCGACGTGGGTTTTCTTGACGAAGTCAGCGGCTTCTTCGGGGTCGGTCAGCATCTGGCTGTGGTCAAGAATGCCTTCGGCGCCAATGCCGTCTTCTTCACCGGCCTGGCCGGTTTCCAGGGAGCCCAGGCAACCCAGTTCGCCTTCTACCGATACGCCACAGGCATGGGCCATTTCGACGGTGCGGCGGGTGACGTCGACGTTGTAGTCGTATTCGGTCGGGGTTTTGCCGTCTTCGCCCAGGGAGCCGTCCATCATCACCGAGCTGAAGCCCAGCTGGATGGAGCGCTGGCAGACCGATGGGCTGGTGCCATGGTCCTGGTGCATGACCACGGGAATGTGGGGAAACTCTTCAATGGCCGCGAGGATGAGGTGGCGCAGGAAGGGGGCGCCGGCGTATTTTCTTGCGCCGGCGGAGGCCTGGACAATCACCGGTGAGTTGGTTTTGTCAGCCGCTTCCATGATGGCGCGCATCTGCTCAAGGTTGTTCACGTTGTACGCCGGCACGCCATATCCGTGTTCGGCGGCGTGGTCGAGCAGCTGCCGCATCGATATCAGGGCCATTGGGTTGTCTCCTTGGTTACACTTTGGGTCATTGAATATGTTATGTGGCTTGGGTTATTCGCCGCGCTCTTCAAGAACGGCGACAGCCGGTAGCGTTTTCCCTTCTACAAATTCCAGGAAAGCACCGCCACCCGTAGAAATGTACGAGATCTTGTCGCTGATTCCGTACTTGTCGATGGCCGCAACGGTGTCGCCGCCGCCAGCCAGCGAGAAGGCACCACTCTCGGCAATGGCGTTTGCCAGCGACTGGGTGCCGTTGCCGAACTGGTCGAATTCGAAGACGCCGACCGGGCCGTTCCACAGGATGGTTTTAGACGACTTCAATAGGCCTGCGAATTTGGCGGCGGTTTCGGGGCCTACGTCCAGGATCATGTCGTTGTCGGTGACGTCGTCGATTTTCTTGACGGTCGCTTCGGCGGTTTCGGAAAACTCGCTGCCAACCACCACGTCCACCGGCAGCGGGATTTCCACGCGGGAGGCGATTTCCTTGGCGGTGTCGACAAGGTCGTGTTCGCACAGGGATTTGCCCACCGGGTGGCCGGCCGCCGCAAGAAAGGTGTTGGCAATGCCGCCGCCGACGATGATGGAGTCGCAGACTTTTTCCAGGGCGTTCAGTACGTCCAGTTTGGTAGATACTTTGGAACCGCCAACGATGGCAACCACCGGCTTGGCCGGGTTATCGAGGGCTTTGCCGAGGGCTTCCAGTTCCGCCGCCAGCAGTGGGCCGGCGCAGGCTTCGGGGGCGTATTTGGCGACGCCGTGGGTGGAGGCCTGGGCACGGTGGGCGGTGCCGAAGGCGTCCATGACGTAGACGTCGCAAAGGGCAGCGTATTTTTTGGCCAGCGCTTCGTCGTCTTTCTTTTCGCCTTTATTGAAGCGGACGTTTTCAAACAGAACGACTTCACCGTCGGCGACTTCTACGCCGTCCAGGTAATCGGTAATCAGGCGCACTTCCTGGTCCAGCACTTTGCTGAGGTGGGCAGCGACCGGCGTCATCGAGGAGGCTTCGTCGAAAACGCCTTCTTCCGGGCGGCCCAGGTGTGACATCAGCATGACTCTGGCGCCAGCGTCTCTGGCGGCTTTGATGGTGGGCAACGAGGCGCGGATACGGGCGTCGCTGGAGACTTCGCCATTTTTCACCGGCACGTTGAGGTCTTCGCGGATCAATACCCGCTTGCCGGCCAGGTCCAGGTCGGTCATTCGTTTGATAGTCATTTCATTACCTTTTATTCAGCCAAACGCAACTAACGTCCAGCATGCGATTTGCGAACCCCCATTCGTTATCAAACCAGCACAGCACCTTCACCATGGTGCCGCCGGTTACCCGCGTCTGGCCGCCGTCCACAATGCCGGAATGGGCGTCGTGGTTGAAATCGGAGCTGGCCAGAAGCTCATCGGTGTAGCCGAGAATCTGCTTCAACGGGCCTTGGGCGGCGTTTTTGAGTAATGCATTCACTGCAGCCACCGAAGTGTTTTCACGCACGTTCACCACCATGTCTATGGCGGAAACGTTCATTGTCGGTACGCGCATGGCCACAGAACTGAATCTGTTTTCCATGTGCGGCAACAGGCGCTCTATGCCCTTCGCAAGGCCGGTATCCACCGGCACGATGTTGTGCAAAGCACTGCGGGTGCGACGCAGGTCCTGGTGATGATAAGCATCAATCACGGGCTGGTCGTTCATGGCCGCGTGGATGGTGGTGGTACTGCCCTGCTCCACGCCAAAAGCCTGATCAAGCACCTGGATGACCGGCACCACGCAGTTAGTGGTGCAGGACGCGGCAGCAACGATGCGATCGGTTGCCGCCAACTCATCGTGATTCACGCCGTAAACCACGGTGCGGTCCACGTCCGACTCGGCCGGTTGCGAGAACAACAGGCGGCCCGCGCCGGATGTCAGATGCTGCTCGGCGGTCGCCCGGTCAGTGAAGGCACCGGAGCATTCCAGCACCAGATCCACTTTCAGCTCATCCCAGGGCAAGTCCGCCGGGTCGGCGTGACGAAGCACCCTTATGCGATCACCGTTGACCAACAGGGAATCTCCATCCACCCCAACCTCACCCGGGAAACGGCCGTGGGTGGAGTCGTACCGAGTAAGGTGGGAGATGGTATCAATGTCCGCCAGCTCGTTAATCGCGACCACCTGAAGCTGGTCGCGAAACCGGTTTTCGTAAAGTGCCCGCAGGACACTCTGACCAATACGGCCGTATCCATTGATGGCGATGCGATACGGTACAGTGGCAGTCATCAGGCTTCCAGCAGCTCCCCGGCAGTCGCGACGATGTTGTCGACCGTAAACCCGAACTCCTTGAACAGGTCGCCTGCAGGCGCTGATTCACCGAAGGTGGTCATGCCCACGATGCGTCCGTCCAGACCGACGTACTTGTACCAGTAATCGGCAATGCCGGCTTCCACCGCAACGCGATTGGTGACTTCCAGCGGCAGGACTTCCTGCTTGTAGGCGGCGCTCTGGGCGTCAAAAGTGTCGGTAGACGGCATGGAAACCACGCGTACCTTGTTGCCTTTTTCCCGCAGCTCGGCGGCGGCGTCCTGAGCGATGCCCAGTTCGCCACCCGTGGCGATAAGAATCAGGTCCAGCGTGCCGTCGCTGTCAGACAGAATATAGCCGCCTTTAGCCACGTTCTGCAGCTGAGCCCCATCGCGATCCTGGTGCGGCAGCGCCTGGCGGGAGAAAACCAGCGCGGTCGGGCCATCGGTGCGCTCAAGGGCAGCTTTCCAGGCTACGGCGGACTCGACGGTGTCAGCCGGGCGCCAGGTGCTCATATTCGGCGTGGTGCGCAGGCTGGCGAGTTGTTCCACAGGCTGGTGTGTCGGGCCATCTTCGCCCAGGCCAATCGAGTCGTGGGTGAATACCAGAATGGAGCGCTGCTTCATCAGCGCCGCCATACGCACTGCATTACGGCAGTATTCCATGAAAATCAGGAAGGTCGCGCCGTAAGGTACCAGGCCACCGTGCAGGGCAACGCCGTTCATGATGGCGGCCATGCCGAATTCCCGAACGCCGTAATAGACGTAGTTACCGCTGGCATCTTCTTTGGTCAGCGGCTTGCTGTCATTCCAGATGGTCAGGTTGGAACCGGCCAGGTCGGCGGAGCCGCCCAGCAGCTCGGGCAGCAAGGGGCCATAGGCGTTCAGCGTGTTCTGGGAGGCCTTGCGACTGGCGATGGTTTCGCCCTTGTCCTGACACTCCTGAATATAGGCCTGAGCCTTTTCGGAGAAATCGGCTGGCAGCTTGCCGGCCATGCGGCGCTTGAACTCGGCGGCCAGTTCCGGCTCCGCCTTTTCATAAGCGGCAAAGGCTTCGTCCCAACGGGTTTCCGCCGCAGTGCCTTTCTCTTTCGCATCCCAACCGGCGTAAATGTCCCCCGGCACTTCAAAGGGCGGGCTTGACCAACCCAGCTGTTTACGAGTCAGCTCCACTTCGTCCTCGCCCAGTGCGGCGCCGTGGCAGCTTTCGGTGCCCTGTTTGTTGGGCGAACCAAAACCGATAATCGTCTTGCAGCAGATTAATGTGGGCTGGTCTGTGTTGGCCCGGCCGGCCTCGATGGCAGCGCGAACCGCATCAGGATTGTGACCGTCAACTTTGGGAATGACCTGCCAGCCGTAAGCTTCGAAGCGCTTGGGCGTGTCGTCGTTAAACCAGCCTTCCACTTCGCCATCGATGGAAATGCCATTGTCGTCATAAAACATGATCAGCTTGCCCAGGCCCAGGGTACCGGCAAGTGACGAGACTTCGTGAGAGATACCTTCCATCAGGCAACCATCACCCAGAAACGCATAGGTGTAGTGGTCGACAATATCGTGACCGGGGCGGTTGAACTGTGCCGCCAGGGTTTTTTCCGCCAGCGCAAAACCAACGGCGTTGGCGATGCCCTGACCCAACGGTCCGGTGGTGGTTTCTACGCCCGGGGTGTAGCCGTATTCAGGGTGACCCGGCGTTTTCGAATGAAGCTGACGGAAGTTCTTGAGGTCGTCAATGGAAACGTCGTAGCCACTCAGGTGCAACAGGGAATAAAGCAACATCGAGCCGTGGCCGTTGGACAGCACAAACCGGTCCCGATTGGCCCATGTCGGGTTGGTCGGATTATGGCTGAGGTAGTCATTCCAGAGGACCTCGGCGATGTCCGCCATACCCATGGGTGCGCCCGGGTGGCCAGATTTGGCTTTCTGAACCGCATCCATGCTCAGCGCGCGAATGGCGTTGGCGAGATCTGTGCGAGATGGCATTGACGTTTCTCCAGTGTTTAATCAGCGATAGCGCAATTGAAAGATTGACAAAAAATGAGGCGCGTATTTTCGCCGATTAGTGACCGCCGGGGCAAATGAACCTCCACCTTTTTATACGACAGAATTCCACGCATGAAAAAGGCCCTGAAAAAACAACGACCCAATACCTATATCAATTTTTTTTGATATTGTTATTGATCCCGCCAGGCATCACCCCTAGACTGGTCCGCATGACATCAGCAGCCGCGCTTTCTCCGTCCGAAACGTCCTCAGGGGCAGAACTCCCACCCCACGTCGACACACTTGCGCCCATCTTCAAGGCGGGCGGCGACCCATTGCGGCTGGAAATTCTGCGCGTGCTGCGCCGCGACACGTTTGGCGTTCTGGAACTCAGTCAACTTTTCGGAATGCGCCAGTCGGGCATGAGCCATCATTTAAAAGTGATGAATAAAGCCGGCCTTCTTGAGCCCCAGCGTGAAGGCAACGCGATCTTCTATCGCCGCCCACTTCACCTGGACCGCGACAAACTGATTGACCAGACCATCCGGCAGATATTCGATGCCGTTGATCGCATCCCGTTGCCGGCAAATCTGCAGGACAAGATACAGGCGATTCGCAATCAGCGAGCCGATCAGTCCCAGGCCTTTTTCGCTCGTTATGCCGAAAAATTCCGTGAGCAACAGGAGTTGATTGCGGCTTTTGAGCTCTACGCCAAACCTGTGGCGGACCTGATAGGCCAGCGTGCACAGAAGCAGCGCTGGAAGGCGGCACTGGAGATTGGTCCTGGCGAAGGCGGGTTCCTGCCGATTCTGTCGAAAGTCTGCGAGCACGTAGTCGCCCTGGATAATTCCCGCGACATGCTGGCCAAGGCTACCCGCACCTGTATCGACGAACGGCTGAATAACATTGACCTGATTGAAGGCGTTACCGACAACCTGCTGGCCCGGGGCGACGCCTTCGACCTGGTCGTGGCTAATATGGTGCTGCACCACGTGCCCAGCCCGGCGGATATTTTTCTGGACGCATCGGCACTGATGAACACCGGCGGTTGCCTGGTGATCAGCGACCTGTGCAGCCACGACCAGGATTGGGCCAAAGAAAACTGTGGTGACCTGTGGCTGGGCTTCGAACCGGAGGAACTGACCAGTTGGGCCGACGATGCGGGCCTGGTTGCGGGGGAGTCCCTGTTTATCGGATTACGCAATGGCTTTCAGGTGCAGGTGCGGGAATTCTGGAAAACCGCCGAGGCATCCTGAGCCCAAATATTAAACGCATATCAAAGTTTTTTGATATAGAATCGACTACGCTTCGTACAGTGATTCATAACAACGCTTGGAGAGGATAAGCACCTATGGCTGATTACAGCATCTTTACTTCCGAATCGGTCTCCGAAGGCCATCCTGACAAATTGGCAGACCAGATTTCCGATGCCGTACTCGACGCCATTCTAGTGGACGATCCCCACGCCCGTGTTGCCTGCGAAACCATGGTCAAAACCGGCGTGGCCATTGTCGGCGGTGAAATCACCACCAACGCCTGGGTAGACCTGGAAGATCTGGTCCGTGGCGTGATCAAGGACATCGGTTACACCTCTTCAAAAGTCGGCTACGACGGCGACACCTGCGGTGTGATTAACATCATTGGCAAGCAGTCCGTGGATATCGCCCAGGGCGTCGACCGCCAGAAACCAGAAGATCAGGGGGCCGGCGACCAGGGTTTGATGTTCGGCTACGCCAGCAACGAAACCGAAGTATTGATGCCAGCGCCGATTACCTTCGCCCACCGCCTGATGGAACGCCAGGCCGAAGCCCGCAAAAATGGCCTGCTGCCGTGGTTGCGTCCGGACGCAAAGAGCCAGGTGACTTGCAGCTATAAAGATGGCCGCGTATCCGGCATCGATGCTGTGGTTTTGTCTACCCAGCACGACGAAGACGTCAGCCAGGCGGATCTGAAAGAAGCGGTGATGGAGCTGATCGTCAAAAACGTGTTGCCCGCTGAACTGCTGCACAAAGACACCGAGTTCCACATCAACCCGACCGGAAAGTTCGTGATCGGTGGGCCGGTAGGCGACTGTGGACTGACCGGTCGCAAGATCATTGTGGACACCTACGGCGGCATGGCCCGTCATGGTGGCGGCGCTTTCTCCGGCAAAGACCCGTCCAAAGTTGATCGCTCAGCGGCCTACGCCGGGCGTTACGTCGCCAAGAACATCGTGGCCGCTGGCCTGGCAGACAAGTGCGAGATTCAGGTGTCTTACGCCATCGGCGTGGCGCAGCCAACATCGATCTCATTGAACACCTTCGGCACCGGCAGGATCAGTGACGACAAGATCGTCAAACTGGTTCGCGAGCACTTTGATCTGCGCCCGTATGCCATCACCAACATGCTGGATCTACTGCATCCGATGTACCGGGCAACAGCGGCCTACGGCCATTTCGGTCGCGAGCCACAAGAAGTCACCGTGGGTGGAAAGACCTTCACCACTTTCCCATGGGAAAAGATTGACCGCGCTGCCGCACTAAAAGACGCGGCAGGCATTTAAACGACATCACCGAAAATATTATCAAGCACAGGAGAACACCATGAGCACTCCAGCAGAAAAACTGCAAAACTTCGAAGACTTCAAAGTTCGCGATATTTCCCTGGCGGCCTGGGGCCGTAAGGAAATCAACATCGCTGAAGGCGAAATGCCAGCGCTGATCAAACTCCGTGAAAAATACAAAAGCGAGCAGCCGCTGAAAGGCGCGAACGTCATGGGCTGTATTCACATGACTATCCAGACCGCCGTACTGATCGAAACCCTGATCGAGCTGGGCGCTGACGTTCGTTGGTCGTCTTGCAACATTTTCTCGACCCAGGACCAGGCGGCTGCAGCCATGGCCGATCGTGGTATTCCCGTTTTTGCCTGGAAAGGCGAAACCGATGAGGAATATGACTGGTGCCTCGAGCGCACCGTCGGTGCCGAAGTGGAAGGCTGGAAGCCGAACATGATTCTGGACGACGGCGGCGACCTGACATCGCTGCTGCACGAAAAATATCCGGAAATCCTGCGCAACTGTCACGGCGTGACCGAAGAAACCACCACCGGCGTTCACCGCCTGCAGGAAATGCTGCGCGAAGGCACTCTCAAAATACCGGCGATTAACGTCAACGACGCCGTCACCAAGGCCAAGAACGACAATAAGTACGGTTGCCGTCACAGCCTGAACGACGCCATCAAACGCGCCACTGACCATCTGATGTCCGGCAAGAAAGCGCTTGTTATCGGCTACGGCGACGTGGGCAAGGGCTCTGCTGCTTCGCTGCGCCAGGAAGGCATGATCGTCAAGGTCACCGAGTCTGACCCGATCTGCGCCATGCAGGCTTGCATGGACGGTTTTGAAGTGGTCTCGCCCTTCATCGATGGCGTGAACACCGGCACCGAAGCGGGCATTAACAAAGCTCTGCTGCAGAACACTGACATTCTTGTGACCACGACCGGCAACATGAACGTGTGTGACTCCAACATGCTCAAAGCCATCAAGAGCGGCGCCATTGTGTGCAACATCGGCCACTTCGATAACGAAATCGACACCGCCTACATGCGCAAAAACTGGGAATGGGACGAGGTCAAGCCGCAAGTTCACGTCATCTATCGTGACAAGGCCAAAAACGATCACCTGTTGCTTCTGTCCGAAGGCCGTCTGGTGAACCTGGGTAACGGCACTGGCCACCCATCGCGGATCATGGACGGCTCCTTCGCTAACCAGGTGCTGGCTCAGATGTACCTCTTCGAGCGCAAGTTTGCCGACCTGCCGGAAGAGGCCCGTGAAAAGGGCATCTACGTTCAGGTTCTGCCAAAGCAGCTGGACGAAGAAGTGGCTCGCGCCATGGTCGAAGGATTTGGCGGCGTGATGACCAAAATGACCCCGGAACAAGCCAAGTACATCGGCGTGCCGGTTGAAGGCCCGTATAAGCCGGAAAGCTACAAGTACTGATTGGGTAACAACATGGAATCCCAGAAGCAGTTCAAGCGCCGTTTCAGCTTTGAGTTCTTCCCGCCCAAGACAGACGCGGGCAAAGACAAGCTGCAAACGGTGCGGGGTCGGCTTGCCGAGGTTGACCCGGATTTTTTCTCGGTCACCTTTGGTGCCGGCGGTTCCACTCGTGACAGAACCATTGAAACCGTGCTTAGCCTGCACAAGCAGGGCATTTCCACAGCCCCCCACCTTTCCTGCATGGGTGGAACCCGCCAGGAAATCCGGGAGCTGCTGGATCTGTACAGGGAAAACGGCGTGAACCGAATCGTCGCCCTTCGGGGCGACATGCCCTCGGGCATGGGCGCAGCCGGTGAGCTGCGCTATGCCAACGAGCTGGTCACCTTCATCCGTGAGCACAGCGGCGATATGTTCAATCTGGAAGTAGCGGCCTATCCGGAGTTCCATCCGCAGGCCAAATCCGCTGAAGATGACCTGAAAAACTTCGCCCGCAAGGTCGAGGCCGGCGCCAATAGCGCCATTACCCAGTATTTCTTCAACGTGGACAGCTACTTTTATTTCATTGATCGGCTGGAAAAAATGGGCATCACGATTCCGGTGGTTCCCGGTATCATGCCGATCGTGAATTTCAGCAACCTCACCCGGTTTTCCGACATGTGCGGCGCCGAGATTCCCCGCTGGATTCGCAAACAGCTGGAAGCTTACGGCGACGACAGCGACAGCATCCTCAAGTTTGGTGAAGAAGTGGTCACCAACATGTGCGAGAAGTTGCTCGACGCCGGAGCTCCGGGCCTGCACTTCTACACCCTGAACCAGGCTGAGCCCAGCCTCAGCATCTGGAAAAACCTGGGCGTTGATGAGCGTGAACCCATCGCGTTCTGAAATTAGGGCCTTAATGGTCTAAGGTGATATGTACGTGTTCCAAAAAGTGCTCTAAAACGCAAAAGGAGAAAGCATGAATAACAAATGGCTGAAAACGGTTGGTGCTAGCCTGGCATTTACACTTGGCGCAGGTGCCGCAAGTGCAGAAACCCTCAAGGTGGTCACTGACCCAAGTTTCGTTCCGTTCGAGATGATGGACCAGGAAACAGGGGAAATGGTCGGATTCGACATGTCAATCATTCGCGAAGTAGGCGATCGCGCCGGCTTTGAAGTCGATCTCAACACTATGGATTTTAACGGTATTATTCCCGCACTCCAGTCCCGTAACGTGGACATTGCCATCGCCGGCATAACCATTACCGAGGAGCGCGAGAAAATCGTCGATTTTTCCGATCCTTACTACGACTCCGGTCTCAGGCTTCTGGTTCGCGAAAGCAACACTGACGTCAGTGAATTCGACGATCTCGAAGGCAAAAAAATCGGCACCAAGATCGGCAGTACCAGCTATGACTACCTGACCGCAAACCTGGAAGCCAATGACGGCGTCACGCCCTATCCAGGCAGCGCTGATATGTACATGGCACTGATGTCTGGCGCCATCGATGCGGTCTTTTACGATGCCCCGAACGTTGGCTACTTTGCCCGCACTAAAGGTAAAGGCAAGGTCAAAACCATTGGCCCCCTCTACGAAGGTCAGCAGTATGGTATTGCCCTGGTTAGTGGCAGCGAATGGGTGGACGAAGTGAACAGCGCCCTGGCCAGCATGAAAGAAGACGGGACCTATAAAGAAATTTACGAAGAGTGGTTCGGCGCAATGCCGGACGACATGTAAGGTACCGGGGGACACTGATTCTCCGATCCTCTGAACCGGGGCCTGAGCGCCCCGGTTTTTTCTAACCCCTAACTTCCTGCGGAGACACACACTGTGGAATCCCAGTTTAATTTCAACTGGCAATCAGCCATCGACTCCATCCCGTTTTTGCTCGAAGGGATCCCCTACACTCTGTTGATCTCATTTGGCGGCCTGCTTATCGGTTTTGCCCTCGGCATTTTCTTCGGTCTGCTGAGCATCAACAAACTCTGGTTTCTGAAATGGCCAGCAACCGCCTACATCGAAATCTTTCGCGGCACACCCATTCTGGTTCAGGTGCTGTTTATCTTTTACGGTCTTCCGGACCTGATTGGCACCTCCATTAATCCGTTAACAGCGGGCATCGCCGCCATCGCCCTCAACTCCGGCGCCTATATCTCGGAAGTGGTGCGCGGTGGCGTTCAGTCTATCGATAAGGGCCAGAATGAAGCCGGGCTTTCCCTGGGCCTGTCCCGCACCCAGACTTTCTGGTCTGTCATCTGGCCTCAGGCCTTCCGGCGCATGGTTCCGCCCCTTGGCAACCAGGCCATTGTCAGCATCAAGGACACGTCCCTGTTCTCGGTGATCGGCGTCGGCGAACTGGTGCGTCAGGGCCAGATTTACATCGCCACCACATTCGAGGCGTTCGAGGTGTACTTCATGGTCGCGCTTATGTATCTCGCCATCACCTTTTCACTGTCCCTGATTCTTCGCTTCATCGAGCGGCGCGGGCTGGTTTCTGTCTGAAGGAAAGCGACACATGACTGATATCGTCAAAATGAAAGGCATGAACAAGTACTTCGGTACTTTGCATGTCCTGAAAGAAATCGACCTGACCGTTGCCAAGGGTGAAGTGGTGGTTGTCATCGGGGCCAGCGGCTCCGGCAAATCCACCCTGATCCGTTGCGTGAATGGTCTTGAGGAATTTGAATCCGGAGACCTCGAAGTGGATGGGCACCCGCTCGCACCGAAAAGCGGCAACCCGAAATCCCTGGCCGAAATCCGCAAGGAAGTGGGCATGGTGTTCCAGCAGTTCAACCTGTTCCCGCACCTGACGGTGAAAAAGAACATCATGCTGGCGCCCAGGAAGGTGAAGGAAACGTCAGAAAGCGAAGCCGGCAAGATCGCTGATCGACTGCTGGAACGGGTTGGTATCAGCAGCCAGGCCGATAAATACCCCAGCCACCTTTCCGGTGGTCAGCAGCAGCGGGTAGCCATTGCGCGTGCGCTTGCCATGGACCCGCGGCTGATGTTGTTCGACGAACCGACATCAGCACTGGACCCGGAAATGATCGGCGAAGTGCTGGACGTTATGCGGGAGCTGGCCAAAGAAGGCATGACCATGATGGTGGTCACCCACGAAATGGGCTTCGCCCGCGAAGTCGCCGACCGCGTGATCTATATTCACGAAGGCAGGATTGTGGAGGAAGGCAAGCCAGCCGACGTCTTCGACAACCCGCAGAACGAACGGACTCAGGCGTTTCTGTCGCGGGTGTTGGCGCACTAGTCCCCTGGCGCTGGAAAGCCCCCAAGAACAGGGGGCCTTCTACTCCGCCACAGTTTGAGCCTGGGCAATGTCTATGAGCTGTGACTGCAACTGGTAGTCAACCCGCTTTGTTTCCCGCGCCAGATTCACATTCATACTCACACGAGCTACATCCATCAATTCGGGCTCAATATCTCGCTTTTTCATGGTGGAGAACCAGGCAAGAACGTCAGTAAAATGCCAGATCGCCGATGCGCCCTCATGGACTGGCAGTGGAAAGCTGGCAAGATTTGTCTGGATAAGCTTACGCATATTCTGGCGAGAGAACGCCAACAACATCGCCATGTCAGAGATGCCAACAAGATCCGGTCCGGACTCCACCAGTCGCGCCTCAGGCACAGCGCTTTTTACATCCCGCAGAGCACTCAGTATCGCCGCTTCGGCCGACTTTGCCTCACGGTTGAAATTCAGAGCCAGCCGACCTTTCTGTCCCAATCCGACAATGGCATCGTCACATCCAGCCTCGAATAGCTGCGTTTCCAGTGCCTCTTCATTAACAGAGTCCGGAATCGCAAAGGTCACTGTAAAGTTATAATCACGATTCATCTTCGTTATCCATTGTCGTTTGTCGATTCCCGGTGCAGTTATCAACGATGCGGCGAATCTGCCGAGCATGATTGCCTGCACTTTTCGGAGTACTCCAGATACTGGCAACGCAAAATTCGCCGCATCGGCACTCGGCATCATTCGCCGGACAATACATCCGACCCCAGGCATGGCCACTGCGCAGTTCTATCCGCCAGCCCCTGGCTTCGGCAAAAGCGACAGCGGCCTCAATTTCCTTGTCTTTATGACGTTTTCTTGTCACTTGTGCCGCTTCCTATACTCATAATACCCCCAGAGTTGTCATGTGACAACCCTGGAAATTGCGCTCTAAAACAAGGGACTCGAGTTTCGGTTTAACAGCGGTCTAGCTGCCGACTATCACCGTTCCCGAACCAATGGTCACTCCACCACAGGTGATAGCACCGCCGGTGACGGCCGCTGGCTGGCCGTCAATCATCACGGTGGCCGAACCTGCCGCAATGGCACGGGGATGGGGTGGGTGCTTGGGCTTGGAATGGGGAGCCAGCGGGTCGCCCACGCGGGCAACGGGTTTACCATCGACAAGAACGGTGGGGGAACCGGCGATGACCGGTGTTGGCGGAAAGCCCTGATGGTCGGTGCCCAGGTCGCCGAGAAGTACAATCGCTTTACTCATGTCGCATCCTTTGCATGGTTTTCATCCTTGAGACGCTCCTATTTTATAGTGTTGCCAACCCGCTGCCAAATCACAGCGGCACGACGGTGATGCTGTGCTCATTTTGCAGATGCACTGGCCGCGGGTACCCCGGCACCAGTATCATTGGCAGCCTGAATTTCTAGGAGGCCCCACATGCGCAACGCCGATCTCGTCGCACGCGATATCAAATCCGTCTGGCACCCCTGTACCCAGATGAAAGACTACGAAACCCTGGGGCCGGTGCCGATCAAGCGCGGCAAAGGGGTCTGGCTGGAAGACTTTGAGGGCAACCGGTTTATCGATGCAGTGAGCTCCTGGTGGGTCAACCTGTTCGGCCACGCCAACCCTCGCATCAACGCGGCCATTCAGGAACAGATTGGCGAGCTGGAACACGTGATTCTGGCCGGATTTACCCACGAACCCGTGGTGAATCTGTCAGAGCGCCTGATCGAGGTTACCCCGGAGGGTCTGAACAAGTGCTTTTACGCCGACAACGGCTCCTCTGCCGTCGAAGCCGCTCTGAAAATGAGCTACCACTACTGGAAAAACCACGGCAAGCCGGACAAGAAAAACTTTGTAAACCTCAGCAACAGCTACCACGGCGAGACCCTGGGCGCACTGGCGCTGGGGGATGTACCGTTGTACAAGAGCACCTATGCGCCGCTGTTGATGGAAGTAATCACCGCACCCTCACCGGACGCCTACAACAAGGAAGCCGGTGAAACCGACGAAGACTACGCTCTGCGCCAGTTCGAGGTGATGGAAAAAATCCTGGCGGAACAGCACGACGAAATCTGCGCGGTGGTCACCGAGCCCCTGATTCAGTGCGCCGGGGGCATGCGCATGCACCACCCGATCTATCACACCAGACTGCGGGAAGCCTGTGATCGCTACGGGGTTCACCTGATCGCCGATGAGATCGCCGTTGGCTTCGGCCGCACCGGCACTATGTTCGCCTCGGAGCAATCCAATATCACCCCGGATTTTATGTGCCTGTCCAAGGGACTGACCGCCGGTTATCTGCCTTTATCCGTGGTGCTCACCACCAACGACGTCTTTGACGCCTTTTACGACAACTACGAAACCCTGAAAGCCTTCCTGCATTCCCACAGCTACACCGGCAACCCCATTGGCTGCGCCGTGGCACTGGCAACCCTGGATATTTTTCGCGATGACAATGTGATCGAAAATAACAGGCGTCTGAGCAAGGTGATGGGGGAATCTGTCGCCCACCTCGTGGACCATCCCCACGTCGGCGACGTCCGCCAACAAGGCATGACACTGGCCATAGAAATGGTGAAAAACAAAGCCACCAAAGAGCCCTTCCCCTTTGCGGAACGCCGCGGCATGCGAGTGTTCAAACACGCCCTGACCCGCGAGGCCCTGCTGCGCCCGCTGGGCAACGTGAGCTACTTCATGCCGCCTTACGTCATCACCGAAGAGCAGATTCGCCATCTCGGGCAGGTGGTGACCGAAGGCATTGATATCGCGGTGCGGGACTGAGCTAACAACCATGCGCACTCCCCGCATCTTCACCGATTCGGCTTTGACTGAAGGCCAGACCAGCGAGCTGGACGAGAACGCGGCCCAACACATCGGCCGTGTCTTGCGTATGCAGCCCGGGCAGGCGCTGCTGCTGTTCAACGGCGACGGCAGGGACTATACCGCCACCATCACCGAATCGGGCAAGAAACGGGTGGCCGTTGAGGTGCAGGATGCCACGCAGAACCTGACCGAATCGAATCTTGAAATCGTCCTCGGACAGGCCCTCTCCAAAGGCGATCGCATGGATTATGCAGTTCAGAAAGCCGTGGAGATGGGCGTCACCCACATCGTCCCGCTCGCAACCGAACGCTGCGACGTTAAACTCAAAGGCGACCGGGAAGACAAACGCCTGCGCCACTGGCGCCAGATCGCCATCAGCGCCGCCGAACAATGCGGCCGAGCCCGGGTTCCGGAAATCCACCCGGTAATGGCACTCCCTGAGTGGTTCAGCCACACTGGCGACTGCGATCTGCGCCTGGTTCTGCACCACCGCACCCAACAATCTCTGGAATCACTGGGTAAACCATCCCGCCTTGCCCTGATGATCGGCCCGGAAGGCGGTCTTGGCCCGGAAGAAATCGCCGCTGCAGAAGCCGCCGGGTTTATACCCGTCGCACTGGGACCCAGAGTGCTGCGAACAGAAACCGCCCCGGTGGCGGCAATTGCGCTTTGCCAATGGCTGTGGGGAGATATCGGATGACAGGCCTTTTAAGCACTCAAGAATTCTGGCAATACCTTAGCATCCCGGTGATTGCCGCCCTGATTGGCTGGACCACTAACTGGCTGGCGATCAAAATGACCTTCTATCCGCTGGAATTCGTGGGCAAACCGCCTTTGCTTGGCTGGCAAGGCATCATCCCCTCCAAGGCCCGGAAGATGGCCGCTATCAGCGTAGACGCTACCATCTCCAAGATCGGCACTGTGCGGGAGATCTTCCAGCAGATCGACCCCAAAGTCCTGGCCGCTCATATCATCAGCGTCGTCGAACCCCGTACTGAAGAATACGTCGACGAACTGATGCTTCAGGAGCATCCCACCTTCTGGGAAAACCTGCCCGCCTCCGCTCGCAACATGGTGTACGACCGCGTTCGCAAATCCACCCCGCAACTGGTGAACAATCTGGTCGATGACGTATCGGACAACATTGAAGACCTGCTGGACATCAAAGGCATGGTCATCGACCGCCTGGCAAAAGACAAACGGCTGTTGAACCGGATATTCCTGGAATGTGGCGAAGTGGAATTCCGTTTTATCGTCAACTCCGGTTTCTACTTCGGCTTCCTGTTCGGCCTGATACAGATGGCCGTCTGGTACTTTTACCAGAGCTGGTGGGTCCTGCCATTTTTTGGCTTGCTGGTGGGATACGCTACCAACTGGATTGCTCTGAACGTCATATTCCGCCCCTTGCACGAAAAGAAAATCGGCCCGGTGCGCCTTCAGGGTCTGTTCCTCAAACGCCAGACGGAAGTCGCGGAATCCTTCTGCCACATTGTCACCCATGAAATCCTGACCGTCGGCAACATCATCAACGCCATTCTGGAAGGCCCCAAGGGCGACCGTGCGAGCAACATGGTCAGAAAGCACATCAAACCCCTGGTGGATGAAACCGCCGGCATGGGCAAGGCGCTGACACAGGTCGCCTTCGGCCCAACCGGTTTCGCGACCCTGAAGCATCAGGTCGGCCAGAAGGCGCTGGATATATCGCGTACGTCTTTCAACAACCCGGTGTTCGAGAAAGACCGCGCCAGGGCCGTCGAGTCCATCATGGTCGAACGAATGATTGCGCTGTCTTCGGTCGAATTCCAGGATCTGTTACGCCCGTGTTTCCAGGAAGACGAGATCAAACTGATTCTGGTGGGCGCGTTCCTCGGGTTTACCGCCGGTGTTGGGCAACTCGTTTTCGTATTTGGCGGATCTGTCCTTTGAAAAGCATCGTAGATGCAATCCATTCAATTCATGGCAGAACGCAAGCGACGCTCTATACTACGTACTCGGGAGCGACATAGCTCCCGGACATTTCTTCATTCCCGGGAGGCAAGGGATGCCCGACTTTTTATCCTGGATTTCGGCGATTTTCTCGCGCTCCAAATCTGCCCCACCGCAATCCGGCCCCCGGCTTCTCAACCCTGCCCGGCAAGAAGCCAGAGCCCAACCGGCTGATTCGCCCACGACTCACCACCTGGAAGAGCATCTGTTCTGTTGGTTGTTAGACGCGCCGCCCGCTACCTTAAACCGTGAGCTGGACAGCGATGACCAGCAAGTGCTGGCTATTCTGGAGCAGCGGATTCAGCGGCAATCCCTGGAAGAGCTACCCCGCAGGCCAATGACGTTGCCCATCCTGACTCGCGCCCTGTCCGACGACAAAACCGATCGCAGAGCGCTGACGGAGATCATTCTCAGCGATCCGGCCCTGACCGATCAGCTATTGCACGTGGCCAACAGCCCGCTGTTCCGGACCGGCGACAAGCAGATTGAATCGGTAGATCAGGCTGTTTTCATACTGGGAATGAATGGCCTCCGCAACGTCATCTCGGCAGCCGTTATGCGGCCCATGATGGCCGCCCGTAACAGCCGCGAAGCTTTGTTTGCACAACGGGTATGGCGCTGGGGACTGACCTGCGCCAAAGCGGCTGAACTGGTGGCCGGATTACGGTCGAAGGATGGAAGCGTCTATTTCATGGCCGGGCTTCTGCCGGCGCTGTCTTACATTACTTTGCGGCGGGAACTCCTGCGTATCTGCCGCTCTGCGCCCGAGCCCCATGACCCCTCACCCGGCTTGACCCATCAGGCCCTGTCGCGCTTCCAGTGGTCCACTGCCCAGGTGCTGGCCAATCAGTGGGGCCTGGCCCCGGAGTACAACGCGCGTCTGATGGAAGCGGAGAGACCCATCCCCGGGCAAAGCCACGCACCACTCAACGACGGCATTATTATCGGAACCCGGGAAATACTTCGCCACGCTCACCAGCGGAATATGCCTGAAGAAGAGGTGCTACAACTGGTGCATATTCCGCCGGATCAATTCATCCGCATCCGCCGCGTTATTCTGGATTCCATCGAGGCCGGCTCAAGAGCCCGCGCCTGAAACACTGGCTTCCCGCTCGTCGTTCAGAAGGCTGGCAAACGTGACCTCTTCGTCCGGGGGGGTCTGTGTCAGAAGATTTCGGGGAACGGTGTAAGGCAGCCGGTCGACCACACGATCCTCATCACGACGGATCGCATCCAGCACCCGGCCGACCGTGATCATTTCCAGCGAGCAAGCCGGCACCAGACGATCACCAGCCCGACCTGCCAGGCTGATCAGTCCGGCCCGAATCAACTTGTCGCTGAGCGACCGGGTGACCTCTCCCGGCACACGCAGGTGATCTTCCAGATATTCCTGCTGTGGCGCTGGCCGGCCCTGATGGAACGGCTTGGCAACCAGCCACATAAGCGCAAGACCGGTTTTCTCGATCAACTCCGGTGAAAGTCTTACCCGATGCCGCTTCGCAACCGACCCCGAGTTCTGCAGATAAAACGCAATGCTGGATCCCAGCAGCAGGATCATCCAGTTCAAATACACCCAGATCAACAGAATGATACCAATAGCAAAACTGGAGTAGATGGCCGCGTATTTCGCAGAACCCGCCACAAACGAGGCGAACAACATACCCGCGGCCTGCCAGGAAATACCGGCGATCAAGCCGCCAATGAAGGCGTACTTCACTTTGACCCGGGTGTTGGGAATGAACACATAAACAAATGTAAAGGCACCGACGACCAGCAGGAACGGCGTGAAGCGGCTGATATAAAGGATGATGGCGCCCAGTGGCTCAACTTCCATTAAGGCCTGAACCATGGTCGAGGAAAAAATCGTGGCACTGACACCTATGGCAGAGACCATTAGCAGGGGCCCGACCATGATCACGCTCAGGTAGTTGCTGAAACGCTGGGCCATCGAACGCATGTCCGGCACTCGCCAGATCATGTTGAACGAGCGCTCGATTTTCTGCACCAGGGAGACCACGGTGTACACCAGTAGCGCCAGGCCTACCGAACCCAGTACACCCACTTTCATGTTATCCACGAACCCGAGAATCTGCTCCGCCAACTGCACCCCCTGGGGGCCCATCGGCTGAAAAAACTGGTAAAGCATCGGTTCCATTCGCTGATGCACGCCCAGGGCTTTAAGCACAGAAAAGCTCAGTGCCAGCAGCGGGACAATACTCAGCAAAGTGGTGTACACCAGACTCATGGCGTGCAGAGCCAGATGGCCACTGACCAGGTCTCTTGCCAGCGCATAAGACGTACGGCCGGTTTTGTACAGCCAGGTCCAGGGCCAGTTCTGGGGTGGACTGGGGTTCGCCAGTATCCAGTTTTCAGCGGCCTGAAGCCGGTCTTTCATTTGCACAGAAGCCACACAACATCCTGCAGTCAGTTATTTTTACGATTATCAGACAGATACCGGAAGATACGCTCAGTATGGACGAATGTCCTGCTTTCGCCCAGCAGCCAGCTAACCGCCGCCAAGATTCCGGGCGGTGATCTCTACAATTCTCTGCCGCGCTTCCCGGCTTGCCCAGGCCGAATGCGGCGTCACAATCAGGTTGGGGATATCGTTCGCCAGCAGAGGGTTGCCGTTGCGGGGCGGCTCTTCGGTCAGCACATCAAATCCGGCGCCGCCAATCGTTCCCGCCCGCAGGGCGTCGGCCAGGGCCTGCTCATCCACCAGTCCGCCGCGGCTGGTATTGATCAGCAGGGCCTCCTTTTTCATCATCCTGAGCTCGCGGGCGCCGATCATATGTCGGGTTTCGTCCGTCAGCAGGCAATGCAGGGATAGGACGTCCACCTGGGGCAACAGCTCATCGAGGGAAATCCGGGAGCAGCCATCAACCGTCTCCGGCTTCTGGCCCGGCCGGCAGCCCAGCACCACCTTCAGGCCGAACGCTCTGGCGCGTTCGGCAACGCCCTGCCCCAGATCGCCGTAGCCAACAATACCCAGTGTCTTGCCTTCAAGCTCCATAATGGGATAGTCCATCAGGCAGAACATATCACTCCGTGCCCAGCGCCCTGCCCGAACATCCCGGTCATAATCCAGCAGCCGTGTCGCCAGGGCCAGAATCAGCGCCATGGTGTGTTGCGCCACCGTCGAGCGGCCGTAATTGGTCACGTTCATGACCCTTATGCCGTGGTCCGTCGCCGCCTGCTTGTCAATGTTGTTCAGGCCAGTGGCGACGACCGCAATCGTCTTCAATTCCGGGCAGGCCTCAAAATGCGCCCGGGACAGGACCACTTTATTGACCAGAACCGTATCGAAACCCTTCAGGCGATCCATCACCTGATCCGGCGCTGTCCGGCTATGCAGAGTCAGATTGCCTGTTACCGCTTTAATCGGTGACAGGTCCACGTCATTACCCAGGGTATCGGCATCCAGAAAGACGGCGTTCATCGGCAGCTCCTCAACATGAAACCTGAAGAGTAAGTTAGACTGGTTAAAACCTCCAATCCGTGAAGAGGAGCATACCCATGGAGCACGAATTCTGGCACCGCCGTTGGGCCAATAAAGAGATCGGCTTTCACGAGGGATCGGTCAATCAGTACCTGTTTCAGCACTGGCCGGAGCTCACAGGCAAAGGCACGGGCGAAGTTCTGGTTCCCCTGTGCGGCAAAGCCCACGATCTGTGGTGGCTGCATGACCGGGGGCACCCGGTGATCGGCGTGGAATTGAGCGACATAGCCTGCAAGGATTTTTTTGAAGAAGCTTCTGAAAAGGCCATGGTCCACCCCGGGGAACCATTCACCATTTTCCGGCACGATGACCTGGAGATCTGGAACGGCGACTTTTTCCAACTGGCCCCACCGGATCTGGCGCATGTGCGCCTGGTGTATGATCGCGCTGCGCTGATTGCCCTGCCCCACGAGTTACGCCGGAAATATGTGGAGCATCTGACCGCAGTGACGCCCGACAATACCAAGACCCTGCTGATCACCCTCGACTATGAAGGTTCACCAACGGCACCCCCGTTCAACGTCAGCAACGACGAGGTCTATGAGCTTTACACCGAGGATTATCACGTTGAGCATATTCATACCCAGACCCTGGCGAACGACCATCCGTTTGCCAAACGCAAAGGCCTGACGGGCGCAACCGAGAGCGTTTTTCGCCTGACCCGTCGGTAACATAATTTAATGAACCTTAACGGTAATGGGTCTGTCCAACCCCCCGAGCTTGAACTAAGCTCAAAATGACCCGGCGTGAAAAACAACGGTGTTTTTCGCCCGGGCTCTCCCTATCATTCCATCCATAAACCTGACAACCGCGTGGCAAAGCGGAGCCAGCAGCAAACGGGGAAATTGTGTGAATTAAAAGCGGTACTCAACACGGCAAGAGAGCAAGCGAGGCGTTATCTATGAGCATTGTGCAGCATTTCAAAGACCGGTATGAAACAACTCAAGAGGAAGAATACACCCTTGAGGAATACCTGGTGATCTGCAAAAAGGACCCAGCGGCGTACGCCACTGCCGCAGAACGTATGTTACTGGCCATCGGCGAGCCAGAACCCGTCGACACATCCCGTGACTCCCGGCTGTCACGCATTTTTTCCAACAAAGTCATCAAGCGTTATCCGGAATTTTCCGAGTTCTACGGCATGGAAGAAGCCGTGGAACACATCGTGTCTTTTTTCCGCCACGCGGCCCAGGGCCTGGAAGAGAAAAAACAGATTCTTTATCTGCTCGGCCCCGTGGGTGGTGGCAAGTCTTCGCTGGCTGAGAAGCTCAAATCGCTGGTGCAGAAAGTGCCCTTTTACGCTATCAAGGGCTCCCCGGTGAACGAATCCCCGCTGGGGCTGTTCGACCCCGCCGAAGACGCCGGGATTCTGCAGGAAGAATACGGCATACCGTCCCGCTATCTGAAGTCCATCATGTCGCCCTGGGCCGTCAAACGCCTGCATGAGTTCGGCGGCGATATCAGCCAGTTCCGGGTGGTGAAGATGTACCCGTCGGTACTGGACCAGATCGGGGTGTCCAAGACCGAGCCCGGTGACGACAACAACCAGGACATTTCCGCGCTGGTGGGCAAGGTCAATATCCGGATGCTGGAGGATTACTCCCAGGACGACCCGGACGCCTACAGCTTCAGCGGCGGCCTGTGTAAGGCCAACCAGGGCCTGATGGAATTTGTGGAGATGTTCAAGGCACCGATCAAAGTGCTGCACCCGCTGCTGACCGCGACCCAGGAAGGCAACTACAACACCACCGAAGGCATGGGTTCGGTGCCATTCGACGGGGTCATTCTGGCCCACTCCAACGAGTCCGAATGGCAGACCTTCCGCAACAACAAACACAACGAAGCGTTTCTTGACCGGGTCTACATCGTCAAGGTTCCTTATTGTGTGCGTGTAACTGAAGAGATTGATATCTATCGGAAACTGCTGCGGGACAGTTCGCTGTCGGGCGCCCCCTGCGCTCCAGACACCCTGGATATGCTGGCGCAGTTCTCGATTCTGTCGCGAGTCAAGGAGCCGGAAAACTCCAGTATCTTCTCCAAGATGCGGGTGTATGACGGCCAGAACATCAAGGACACCGACCCCAAAGCGAAATCCATTCAGGAATACCGGGATTCCGCCGGCGTAAACGAGGGCATGGACGGGCTATCCACCCGTTTCGCGTTCAAGATCCTGTCCAAAGTGTTCAACTTCGACACCACCGAGGTTGCGGCCAACCCGGTGCACCTGCTGTACGTGCTTGAGAAACAGATAGAGCAGGAACAGTTCCAGGCCGAAACCCAGGACCGCTATCTTCGGTTCATCAAGGAGTTCCTGGCACCCCACTACGTCGAGTTTATCGGCAAGGAAATCCAGACCGCCTATTTGGAAAGCTACAGCGAGTACGGCCAGAACCTGTTCGACCGCTACGTCACCTATGCCGACTTCTGGATTCAGGATCAGGAATACCGCGATCCGGAAACCGGAGAAATCCTCGACCGTTCGTCCATCAACGACGAACTGGAGAAAATCGAGAAGCCGGCTGGCATCAGCAACCCGAAGGATTTCCGCAACGAGGTGGTCAACTTCGTGCTGCGGGCGCGGGCGAACAACCAGGGTCGCAATCCGTCCTGGCTCAGCTACGAAAAACTGCGCAGCGTGATTGAGAAGAAGATGTTCTCCAACACCGAGGACCTTTTGCCGGTGATCTCCTTCAATCCGAAGGCCAGTCAGGAAGATCAGAACAAGCACAAGCAGTTCGTCGAGCGCATGGTCGACCGAGGCTATACGGAAAAACAGGTCCGCTTACTGGCGGAATGGTACCTGCGGGTTCGTAAGTCCCACTAGGGCCGCAATGCGCTGAACGGGCTGAATGGGAGTAACACTATGGGTACAACCCACGTAGTCGATCGACGACTGAACGGGAAAAACAAAAGCGCGGTGAACCGGGAGCGGTTCCTGCGCCGTTACCGCCATCACATCAAAAAGGCGGTCGCGGAGGCGGTTCACCGGCGTTCAATCACCGATATTGAACGGGGAGAAAGTGTCAGCATCCCCACACGGGATACGGACGAACCGATTTTTCATCACGGCCAGGGCGGCAATCAGGAAATTGTCCACCCGGGCAACAAGCAATTTGTCACCGGTGACGAAATGCCCAAGCCCGAAAGCGGCGGTGGTCAGGGCCAGGGACAAGGTCAGGCCAGCGCAGACGGTGAGGGCATGGACGAATTTGCCTTCCAGATCACTCAGGAGGAGTTCCTGGAATTCCTGTTTGACGATCTGGAACTGCCGAACCTGGCCCGCAAAAAACTGAAAGACACCGAAGCGTTCAAATACGTGCGCTCCGGGTTTTCCACCCAGGGTGTTCCCGCCAGGCTCGACGTCGTGCGCTCACTGCGCGGCGCTCACGCCAGAAGGCTGAGCCTGGGCGGCGCTCGCAAAAAGAAAATTCGCGAAATGGAGCGGGAGCTGGAAGCGCTAAAAAGCGCCCCGTCCGACCTGGACGCGGCGTTCAGCCACGAGGACCAGATCAAGGCTCTGCAGGAAGAAATTGCCGAGCTGAAAAAGAATGTTCGAAAGATTCCGTTCATTGATGAAATCGACCTGCGCTACCGCCAGCATCTGAAACAGCCGCAACCGGCGACCAGCGCGGTTATGTTCTGCCTGATGGACGTGTCCGGCTCCATGACACAGATGCACAAGGACATTGCCAAACGCTTCTTCATACTGCTCTATCTGTTTCTGAAAAAGAGCTACAAGAAGATCGATGTGGTGTTCATCCGGCATCACACCAGTGCCAAGGAAGTGGATGAAGAAGAGTTTTTCTATTCCCGTGAAACCGGCGGCACCATTGTTTCCAGTGCACTGAAGTTGATGCACAAGATCATTGAGTCCCGCTACTCACCGGCCGAATGGAACATCTACGCTGCTCAGGCGTCTGACGGTGATAACTGGAACGATGACTCGCCGGTCTGCGGGAAAATGCTCGCCGACAGCATCCTGCCACTGGTGCAGTATTACGCCTATGTGGAGATAACACCCCAGGATCACCAGATGCTCTGGTACGAATACGAGAAGCTTCAGGAACAGTTCCCGCAGAGTTTTGCCCTGCAGCAGATCGCTGACCCGGGCGAGATTTACCCGGTCTTCCGCCAGCTGTTCGAGAGGAAAGCCGCATGACTAATCTTATGGATCGTTCTTTTCAGGACCGCCCCGGCGGGGAGGACACGCCCATCGCAGCGGAGAGGCAAGAGCCCATCTCCACCAGCTCGGAGTGGACGTTCGATCTGATTCAGCAATATGACGACGAAATCGCCCAATGCGCGTCGGAATTCGGATTGGACACCTATCCCAATCAGGTTGAGGTGATCAGCGCTGAACAGATGATGGATGCCTACAGCTCGGTCGGCATGCCGGTGGGCTATCACCACTGGTCTTTCGGCAAGCAGTTTCTGTCGACGTCCAAAGGCTACCAGCGCGGCCAGATGGGACTGGCCTACGAGATCGTGATCAACTCCAACCCCTGCATCGCCTATCTGATGGAAGAAAACACCCTGCCCATGCAGGCGCTGGTGATTGCTCACGCCTCCTATGGCCACAACTCATTCTTTAAAGGCAATTACCTGTTCCGCACCTGGACCGACGCCAGCGCCATTATCGATTACCTGGTGTTTGCGCGGGATTACATTGCCGAATGCGAGGAACGCCACGGCCTGGATGCCGTAGAGCAGATTCTTGACTCCTGCCATGCGCTGATGAATTATGGCGTTGACCGCTACAAACGACCTTCACCAATTTCAGCGGCAGAAGAAGTTCAACGCCGAAAAGAACGGGAAGAATATCAGCAGCGCCGGTTGAACGACTTGTGGCGCACCATCCCGAAAATGGATGAAGACGACGACCCGGTGAAACGCAAGCAGCGCTACCCGGAAGAGCCCCAGGAAAACATCCTCTACTTCATTGAAAAGAACGCGCCCCTGCTGGAAACCTGGCAACGGGAAGTCATCCGGATTGTTCGCAAACTGGCGCAGTATTTTTACCCGCAGCGCCAGACCCAGGTCATGAACGAGGGCTGGGCCACCTTCTGGCACTACACCCTGCTGCATCGAATGTACGACAAAGGCCTGGTGAACGACGGCTTCATGCTGGAGTTCCTGCAGAGCCATTCCGCCGTGGTGTATCAGCCGCCCTTCGACAGCCCCTGGTACTCCGGCATTAACCCCTACACCCTGGGTTTTTCGATTTTTACCGACCTGCGACGCATCTGCGAAAACCCGACCGATGAAGACCGGGAATGGTTTCCGGACATTGCCGGCTCCGACTGGCTGGAAACGCTGCATTTCGCCATGAAGAACTTCAAGGATGAGAGTTTCATCCAGCAGTTCCTGTCACCCAAGGTCATGCGGGATATGAAATTCTTCGCCATCCAGAATGACGATCAGGAAGAGGTGTACCGGGTCACGGCGATCCACGACGACCCGGGCTATCGGGCGTTACGGGAAAAACTGGCCAGGCAATACAACCTGAGCTATCGCGAGCCAAACATTCAGGTATGGAATGTGGATGTCCGGGGTGACCGGTCCCTGACCCTGCGCCATGTCACGGTCGACCGGGTGCCTCTGGGGGGAGAAAGCGAGGAAGTCCTGCGCCACATTCACCGCTTGTGGGGGTTCGATGTTCACCTGGAAAGCGTGGACGACGACGCTACAGTTCAGGAGTATCACTGTCCGCCGCTGAATGCCGGGGAGGACAGCGACCATTGATCGCTTCCAGACAATCATCGGCCGCCTCCCGTTTCCGGCAGACAAACACAAAAGCCGGTGGCAGATTGGCCCAGACGTATTGGCGGTCAGTGCGGTCGTAGATGGATGCCAGGCTGGACTGTAACTGACGGGTATATTGAAAAGCGACGAACATCCCACCGGGGTTCAGAACCTCGTAGATATCTTTCAGCAGCCGATGCCGTTTTACGCGCGGAAAATTCACCAGCGGCAGACCAGACACCACGCAATCGAGGCCAGACAATTCGTGTTTCTCCAAAGCCTGGCGGATTTTGAACGCATCTCTTTCAAACAGGACATTGTGAAATTTCCGGGAAAGCTGAAGGTGCATGTCCGGCTCGTTCTCGAAACACAGAAAGTGTGATTCCGCGGAGCGAAGGGCGTTAATCCGGCTCGAAATCACGCCGGTTCCGCCGCCAAGCTCAGCGACAGTGCTCACCTTTTCCCAGTCAATACCAGCCAACATGGCCCTGACCAGAGCCGGAGAGCTGGGCATGATACTGCCAATTGCCTGCGGCGAGTCCAGAAAACGTTTCAGAAACCTCAGCGACTGGGACATGGACTGGTCTTACTCCCCGGTTGATTCGTGGGACAAAACAACAGGCACGCCATGCCCCCGCAAGCTTTTCCGATGGTGTCAGAGTCAGCAAGTAAAGGCTAACCATCATCGCGATGGGGTCATTGTGCCTAGAATGACCACTCCAGCCCGGCGTAGAAGGTCCTGCCGGGCGCGGGTTCAAAGTGCCTTCCGCCAAAGGCGTTGATGCGAATGTTGCTGGAGTAGTCCTCGTCAAGCAAGTTACGGATGCCGCCATACAGACTCAGGCTTTGGCGCCCAAGGAGAAAAGTATCTCCTGCCCGCACCCCAACCAACCAGTAATCACTGACCTCAGTCTTATTGCTGTTATCGGCATAGAGATCGCCAACATACTGAGTCTCCAGGGCCGCAAACAGTTGCCCCTGGCCTTTCCATTCAACTTCAGTGACTAATTGTTCACGGGGCAGCCCAGGCAGGCGATTACTGCTAAAGTCGTTGCCATTCCGATCCTCAAATTTCTCGAAGTTATAATCCGCCAGAGTGAGGGCGCTAGTGACCCGCCAGACGTAGGAGACATCCCAGTTAATGCCCAGCTCAACACCGTTGCGTTCGGTCTTCACAGCGTTCTCATAATACGTGCGCTCGTCGCCAGCCTGCTCGTAAGGCAGAATTTCATCATCGACCGTTATCGCAAACAAAGCCAGATCATAGCTTAGCCCCTCCCCCAGAACCCCGCGCACACCAATCTCCCGATTCAAAGCCTGTTGTGGTTCGATAGTCGAATTGAATCCTCCACTGCCGTCAGGATTGGCAAATTCACCAAACGTCGGTGCCTCAAACGCAGTCCCAATGGTCGCGTAAACCTGCTGCCGTGTCGCAATGCGGTAACTTGCGCCGACAAAACCACTGACTTCATCGTAAGTGCGGCTGCCGGAATCGTCCCCATTAGTCTCAGTAATGAATTGGTCATCGACAGAAAGCCTCAGTTGATCGAAACGGGTGCCAACCGACAGAGTGAAACGTTTCGTCAAAGCGAGATCGCCCTGGGCAAACACCGCCGCTGTAGTGGCATTCTGGTTTTCTTCCTGAATCTGTTCGTTGACCTCGCCACTTGACGATACATTGTAGCGGCGGCGCTCATCCGCCTGTCGGTGAAGATCGGCACCTACCACCCAGGTCAGGGGCAATCCCAGGAGCTTGCTATCTTGTTGGTAATCCGAACTTATACCGTAAAACTGTCGGTCGAAGGCAATCAGGCTATCACCAGGAAAGGGTAACTGCTGCCGGAAATCGCGGCGCGAAAAAAAGGTACTGACGGTGAGATCACCCTCACCAAAAGACTGTGTTTCATAAAGCAGCCCAAGCGTCTGTTGGTCAACATCCTGGCCCGAATCCAGCCTTTTTGCATTGCCTGTTGCCTGGCGCCGATCCTCCTTGACCTGCTGAGCGCTGAGGGCGGCTGGGTCTTCTGCTTTCGGCGTATGCAATGCATTTAACGTAGCAGTTAGCCGCTCGCCCTCGCTCCATTCATGAGACAGACGAGCATTGAACAGGCCCTTTTCCACCTCGCTCTGATCCCGGTAGCCGTTGTAGTTCAGCCACGACATAGTCGCGATGCCATGGGTGTTCTCACCCTGAATGCCATTGGCCTGAAAGGTGGTCTTGTAATAGTCGTTGCTGCCCACATCCTGACGCAGCCGCGCGCCCGGCGGCAAGTCGTCACCACGGGCAGTGGTAATATCGATAACGCCGCCGGACGCATTGCCATACTGGACCGATGAAGGCCCACGAATTACCTCGATACGCTGGGCAGAATCCAGGTCAACGGCATCAATCTGGGATTGCCCGTCCGGCAGGGTGTAGGGAATCCCGTCCACCTGAATGCGGATGCCGCGAATACCAAAGGGCGCCCGGGCGCCAAAACCACGGGTCGATAGCCGCAGGTTCTGGGCAAAATTGTAACGGTTCTGGAAAAACAGGCCGGGAACGGTATTCAGGGATTCGTCCAGTTGCAGCCGCTGTTGGCCTTCGCGGATATCAGGTGCAGCTGTGACCGAAACGGCGGCGGGGGTGTCGTAAAGGTTTCGCTCCAGTCGGGGAGACGTCACGGTGATAAACGGTGCTTCAGAGTCCTGGTCTGTCTGCCCCCACACAGTCGTCGCAGTGATGGAAAGTGCCAGCGCTGACAGACACCAAACCGACTTTTCTGCACTTGCTACCATAACCCCTCAAGACCCTTTTCAGATTCCGATAAAATCGACCAGCCAGGGCACTACCAGGGCTGTCGCTAAAGCCGACAATGCCATGGCCAGCCCGGAGAAGGCCCCCATCTGGTTGCTGACCTGAAAAGCGCGTGCAGTGCCAATACCGTGGGCTGCAACGCCCATGGCAATGCCTTTTACGCTGTCGTCACGGATTCGCATCAGCTCGAACAGCTTGGTTCCCATAACCGCACCAGTAATGCCGGTGATCACAACCAGCACGGCGGTCAGCGACGGTATGCCACCAATCGTCTCGGAGATACCCATAGCGACCGGTGCTGTGGCCGATTTCGGCGCCAGGGACATCTGGATTTCCGTCGAACCGCCCAACAGTCGCGCCAGCCAGATGGAGCTGCCAGCGGCAATCATCACGCCAGAAATCAGCGCAATTGTTACCGGAAGCCACAACGCTTTGAGCCGCGCCAGCTGCTCATACAAAGGCACTGCCAACGCGACCGTCGCGGGCCCCAGCAGGAAGTGTACAAACCGGGCGCCCTCGAAGTACTCGCTGTAGCGAGTACCGGTAACCATCAAAAGCAGAATCAGCATGGTCACGGACACCAGCACCGGGTTAGCGAAAGGGCTGGAATTGGCTTTCAGATAAAGACGATAGGCCAGGCCGTACGCCACCAAGGTGATGGTCAGACCCAACAGAGGCGACGCCGACAGATACACCCAGATGTCGGTAATGGCAGGCTCATTCATGGTTATGCCCCTTCTTTTGGGTGGCTGAAGGGTTTGCATCTTCCGAGCTACCGGTTTGCTGCGTTTTGGGGGCAAACCAGCGGCTGGTGAAGTGCATAATGCCCGCCGTCGCGACCATGGTGATCAGTGTGCTGAAGAATAGCGCTAGGGTGATGGGCATCCACTCGCTGGCAATGCGGTCAAAGTGCACCATCATGCCGACGCCCGCCGGTACAAAAAGCAGCGATAGATGGCTCAGCAGCGCGCTCGACGCCGAGCTGACAGACTCGGGAGCGTAACCGCGAATCAACAGGGTGATAAACAACATCAACATACCCAGCACCGGCCCTGGGACCGGCAGCCCGATGAGGCGAACGGCCACTTCACCGACAAGCTGATACGCCAGAAGCAGGGTGATTCCATTCAGAAATTTCATGGGATAACTTTACGCCCGTAAGCGGCCAGCAGGAAACCAACTGGAAACATCAACACCCCATACACCGCCGCCGGAATCGCCATGGTACTGGACTCGAGCAGAGTAAGCGTGACCAGAAGTGCAATGGTACTGTTCTTGATGCCGAGTTCGACGGCCACAGCCATGGACTCACGTTGGGACAGGCCCCCGGCCCGGCCTGCCAGCAACCCCAGAAAAATACCGGAAAGATTGAGCAGCAAGGTAGCCGGGCCCGCCTGTTGCAAAAGCGACCAGAGCTGGTCCCGGGCATTCCACATCAGCCCGGCCACCAGCAGAACCAACACAACTCCCCCGAAAATACTGACCGCATTTTCCGCTTTATAAGCCAGGTCTGGTGCTCTGGTGCGAACAACCATCCCCAGAGCAACCGGAAGCAGCACGATGCCCACCAACATTGTCACGGTTCGGCCCACAGGTAATGAAATGGATTCACTCTCGCCGGCATAGACCTGCAGCGCATAATTGGTGAAGAGCGGCAACGTGATAATGGTGATCAGGCTGGCACTGACCGTCAGCACGATCGACAAAGCGATGTTTCCGCGCGCCAGCAAAACAAACAGGTTTGAGGTCGTACCACCCGGGCAGGCAGCAATAATCACCAGCCCCACCGCAATGGCCGGCGACAGATTCAGTAAAGAAGCCAGAATGAAGGCAAACAGCGGCATCAGCAGTATCTGCGCAAACGTGCCAATGATCAGCCCTTTCGGATACACGGCCACCAGGCGAAAATCCCGCAGGGTGAGGGTCATGCCGATACCGATCATTATAATAAAGAGTGCCACCGGTAGCCCGGCTGATATGAGTGGACTAGACTCCACAACACCTCCGCTGTTTTTGTTGCCGCCAACAGATTGCGCGGAAACATGGCACAAAGCAAAGAAAAAGTGAGCGAGCATTCATGCGATTCCGGCAGGCGGAAGACACCGGTTGCGTAGACTTGAAGTCCGCATGTAAAGCCGACGAGTATGGCTGACCG
>Ga0306901_1000140_pt1 | contig 35928 bp, 27 predicted proteins | sample AntRauMFilla3767_FD_190431 | JGI IMG/M metagenome (GOLD analysis project Ga0306901, IMG submission 190431) | Saline lake microbial communities from Rauer Islands, Antarctica - Metagenome Filla 3 #767 (v2) (version 2) | ecosystem: Environmental > Aquatic > Non-marine Saline and Alkaline > Saline ... | reverse complement strand
CGGGATTTTACCAGTCAGGAAGATCTTCTGGCGGTGGTGCAGGAAGCAGGTTTTCCGCGCTTGGTGGCCCTGGTTCAGCCCGTGCCTCTGGGTACAACAGACACTTTGCAAGAGCAGTTGAATGGCCTTTCCAGCCCGCCACCTCAGGTGGTTTTCTGGCCCAATTTTATTCAGGCCGGTCGTGCTCTGGAGAGTTTTACCCGTGTTGAGCAGCTATTGCTGGGCAGTCGTGATGCCTGGGCTACGCGCCAGATCAAGCGCCTGATGCAGCCTTTTAACCGTAGCCTGGATCGCTTTCGGGTGATGACGCCGCGTGAAGCTGAATTGACCAAGGTGGCGATTAACGGGATGCTGGCCACCCGCGTGAGTTTTATGAATGAACTGGCCCAGTTGGCGGAACGTCAGGATATCGACATTGAAGCCGTGCGCCAGGGCATGGGCGCGGATTCGCGGATAGGTTTTCAGTATCTCTATCCGGGTTGTGGATTTGGCGGGGAAGCCTTTTTGCAGACTCTGGAGCAGTTGAATACCGAATTGTCAGCCAGCCGCACTGCGGATCAAGGGCTTTTGACCAGTGTGCAGGCCATCAATAACCAGCAGAAGGACTTGCTCTTTCAGAAGTTGTGGCGTTTTTATAAGGCCGATCTGGCCGGTAAAAAAGTGGCCCTCTGGGGTTGCTCTTTCAAACCCAATACCTCCAGCGTGTCCGGCAGTCCGGCCTTGCACCTGATTGCCGCGCTGCTGGCTCATGAGGTGGAAGTAGTGGCCTATGACCCGCGTGCACTACCTGCTGTACAAAAGCATTTTGCCGGTGAGGTGGGCCTGAGTGTGGCGGCATCACCGGAAGCAGCCGCAGTGGATGCCGATGCCATACTGGTGGTGACGGAGTGGAAAGAATTCTGGAACCTGGACTTGGTGCAAATTAAAGAAACCATGAAACACCCCCTGCTGCTGGATGGACGCAATATTTACCACCCTGAAGAACTGGCCGAGCAAGGCTGGGTTTATTCGGGTGTTGGGCGTGGGCAGGTGGTATAAATATCGCGCACAGAGTGCGCTCCCACGGGACTGCGCTCCTACAGGTGGACAATTTGTAAGCTCACTGTAGGAGCTTTCTCCGAAAGCGATCAATGGATAGAACGAAAGCCAATCAAATCTTTTAAACCAGGAGTTTGCATGTCTTCAAAGCTGTGTAAAGTCATTATTCCCGTTGCTGGTCTGGGAACCCGTTTGTTGCCGATCAGCAAGGCGATTCCCAAGGAAATGGTGCCGGTGGTGGATCGTCCGCTGATTCAGCATGTGGTGGAGGAGGCTTTGGCGGCGGGTTTGAATGAAATCATTTTGGTGACCCGCAGTGGCAAGTCAGCGGTGGAAGACCATTTTGATGGTCATTATGAACTGGAAGCCGAGCTGGAGAAGAAGGGTAAGAAGGCTTTGCTGGAAACCCTGAAAGCCATTGCTCCACCGGAACTGAAGATCACCAGTGTGCGTCAGGACCGGGCTTTGGGTCTGGGGCATGCCATTCACTGTGCAGCCTATCTGGTGCAGCCGGATGAGCCTTTTGCGGTGATTTTGCCGGATGTTCTGGTCAAACCCCGGGTTGATTCTGAAGAAGTTGATCTTAAAGCCATGGTGGAAGCCTTTAATGGCAAACAGGCGGCCCAGATTATGGTTGAAGAGGTGCCTTTGGAGCGTGTTGATCAGTATGGCATTGTCGACTGTAAAGGAGCTGAACTGGCTGCTGGTGAGTCAACGGCCATTACTTCCTTGGTAGAAAAACCCAAACCTGAAGAGGCCCCCAGCCGCTTTTCTGTGATCGGTCGTTATATCCTGCCGGGTTCCATTATGCCGGTTCTTGGTCGCACTCAACCCGGTGCCGGCAATGAAATCCAATTGACGGACGCCATAGCCGAATTGATTACCCAAGGGCAGGCTGTTGAGGCCTGGCGTATGCAGGGCCGGACTTTTGATTGCGGACATATCCAGGGCTGGCTGCAAGCCAATCAAACCCTGGGGCAGGAAGCTGGTTTTCTAAGTTGATCAAAATACTTTACCTTTCGATGTCTTTAATTAATAATGTAAAATAAAATAGACATTGAGGTGAAGGCAGTGGACTTTCAAGACTTGGGGCAGGCCATCAAAAACCTGCGTCAGCAGAAGGGCTATTCGCAGCAGCAGCTGGCAGATCATTTGCGGCTTTCCAGAATGACCATCAACAGCCTGGAAAATGCCCGTGCAGGCGATGTCGGAGTGCGCAAGGTAATGAAAGTTCTTGATTACCTGGGCTATGAGCTAGCTTTACGCGAAAAATCGCCTTTTCCTACGCTGGAGGAACTGCGTGAGCGTTGAAGACTTACCCTTGAGAGTGAAGGTAAAAGGCCAGCCTGTAGGCTTTTTGAGCAGAGAAGCGGGAAGCTACCTGTTCAACTATGAGCCTGAGGCAGAATCCGAGCAGTTTGTTTCTCTGACGATGCCGGTTCGCAGGCGTAGTTATGAGCACCCTGAGTTGCACCCTGTTTTTGAAATGCATCTGCCTGAAGGCTATTTGCTGGCAGTGATCAAGCGGCACTTTGCCAAGCTGACATCGACAGACAGCCTGGGGTTGTTACGTCTTTTATCACCTGGCATCAAAGGCAGAATCGAATATGGTGACACTCAACCTAGTACTGAAAAATTAAGCCTGAATGACTTGCTGTACCCTGAAAGCCCACAACTTTTTGATGAGCTGGTCGAGCGCTTTGCCTTGCGAACAGCTTTGAGCGGTGTGCAGCCCAAGGTACTGGCTGAAATTGAAAATAAAGCCACGCTTCAGCTGGAAGGCTATATCGTAAAAACCTGGGGAGATGATTATCCCCAACTGGCTTTAAATGAGTACTACTGCATGCAGGTACTTCAAATAGCAGGAGTCGAGGTGCCTGAGTTTTACCTTTCGGATGATGACCGCCTGTTCATCATGAAACGCTTTGATTTGAATGAGCAGGCCCAGGTTCTGGGCTTTGAAGATTTGTGTGTCCTTCAAGGCAAACAGCGGGATGATAAGTACTCGGGCAGCTATGAGCAACTGGCCAAGACAATTAAGCTGTTTGTTTCTCCGCAATTTAAGGCGAGTGCGTTAGAGCAGCTTTTCAAGATGTTGGTTTTGAATAATCGCTTGCAAAACGGGGATGCGCACCTGAAAAATTTTGGTGTGCTTTATCAAGATCAACAAAGTATTCGCCTGGCCCCTGCCTTTGATGTTGTTAGTACCACGGCCTATATCCGAGAGGATGTCTCCGCCCTGACCCTCATGGGAAGTCGTAAATGGTGGGGTAAAAAGCACTTGTTGCGTTTTGGTGTGCAGGTTTGCGACTTATCAGCAAGTCAGGCAGAAAAGCTATACAGCGAGTGCGAGCAGGCATTGCAGCAAGTGGGTAAGAGTATTCAGAAGCAACTGGATAATGAAGGCCAGCCAGACAAACGCAAGTTACTGGCACACTTGGCTGGTTTAATGCTGTGACACGCTGCCGCAGTTTCAAGACAAGCAAGCGACAGAAAGGTTACAATGGGCGTTTTTGCTATTTCCATTGACTGTGAGAGCTTAAGTGACCAGCGAGCAAGAACCCACTAAAAAAGAGGCCAGTAGCTGGGCTTCCTACAAGCGTCTTCTGAAGTATGTGCGTCCTTACTGGCCGATTTTTCTGCTGTCTGTTCTGGGCTATGCGATTTACGCTGGCTCCAGCACGGCCTTTGCCCATATTCTGAAAATGCTGGTGGATTCCATTGAGCAGGGCATGGAAGACAAGCGTTTGTTCTTTCCTTTGGTTGTTGTGGGTATTTTTGCGCTACGCGGTGTCGGTACTTTTCTGGGTACCTACTTTATGGCGCATATTGCCCGGCAACTGGTTCACCATTTACGCATGGATCTGTTCAAGCGCTTTCTGGTGCTTCCGGCCCGTTTTTATGATCAACATTCATCGGGGCATCTGGTTTCCCGTCTGACTTATAATGTTGAGCAGGTGACGGGTGCAGCCACCAAGGCGGTTACGGTTCTTTTGCGTGAAGGCTTGTTTGTGATTGGTTTGATGAGCTACCTGCTATGGACCAACTGGGCGTTGGCGCTGATTTTTGTGGCGGTATCACCGATTATTGGGCTGACCGTCAATTATGCCAGTAAGCGTTTTCGCAAGCTCAGTCGGCGGATTCAAAACTCCATGGGTGATGTGACCCATGTTGCTTCAGAAGCCATCAGTGGCTACCGGGTGGTACGCAGCTTTGGTGGCAGTGATTTTGAATATGAGCGCTTTCAAAAGGCCAGTGATTACAATCGTCGCCAGGCGATGAAAATGGCTTTGACCAAAGCGGTTAACACGCCGGTAGTGCAATTGATCGTTGCTGCTGCCCTGGGCTTTCTGGTTTGGTTGGCGCTTTCTCCCGAGTTGATGGGGAATATGACCCCCGGTGAATTCATTGCTTTTTTGACCGCTGCATCTTTAATGGCCAAACCTCTGCGTCAGCTGACTGAAATCAACAATGAAATTCAAAAAGGCCTGGCTGCCGCTCAGGATGTTTTTGTGTTTCTGGATATGCCCGCAGAGCCGGATACTGGCACCAGAACGCTGCAAAGAGCCCAGGGTGATGTAACTTTTGACCAGGTGAGCTTTCGCTACGGTGAGGACCAGCCCCTGGCACTGAAAAAAATCAATTTCCATGTGAAGTCAGGTGAAATGATTGCTCTGGTAGGGCGTTCAGGTAGTGGTAAGTCGACTCTGGCCAGCCTGATTCCGCGCTTTTATGAAGTATCTGAGGGGCAAATTCGTCTGGATGATATACCCGTTCAGGAACTGGCTCTGGCAAGCCTGCGTGAACAGGTAGCCATCGTGACCCAGCAGGTCACGCTTTTTAATGACACCCTGGCTGCGAATATTGCTTACGGCATGAAAGAGCCTTCCCGCGAACAAATTGAAGCAGCAGCCAAGGCTGCCTATGTCATGGATTTTGTTGATAAGCTTCCTAATGGCCTGGATACTTTGGTGGGCGATAACGGCGTGCTGCTTTCGGGTGGGCAGAGACAGCGAATTGCCATTGCCAGGGCCATCCTCAAGGATGCACCGATTCTGGTATTGGATGAAGCAACTTCGGCCCTGGACACCGAATCCGAGCGTTATATCCAAAAGGCATTGGAGTACGTGATGCAGGGACGAACCACTTTTGTGATTGCACATCGTCTCTCAACCATAGAAAATGCGGATCGAATTCTGGTGGTTTCGGAAGGTGAGATTGCTGAAGAGGGCAGTCATGAAGAACTGATCGGTCAGAATGGAATCTATGCCCAGTTGCATCAGATGCAATTTCATGAGCAAGTAACACCGCAATAATGGTTGGTAAATAGGATTGTATTTTGAGAATAATAACTTTTGGCTCGTTTGATATTCTGCATTACGGACACATACGCCTGCTCAGACGCGCAAGGGAAATGGGTGATGAGCTGATCGTCGGTGTGTCTTCTGATGAGCTCAACAGAAGCAAGAAGGGTCGTACGCCGGTTTACTCCGAATTTGAACGCATGGAAATCCTGCGTTCGTTGCGTTTTGTGGATGATGTTTTCCTGGAAGAGTCCCTGGAGAAAAAACGCGAGTATTTGCTGGAACACAAAGCAGATATGCTGGTGATGGGTAATGACTGGGAAGGCAAGTTTGATGAATTCAGGGATATTTGCAAAGTGCACTATTTTGAACGCACACCTTCCATTTCCACCACCTCAATTATTGAAGTGGTTCGCGAAATGAAACCCTGAACCATGCTTAGAAACTTTACTTTCTGGGAGTTTCCACAACCCTTACCCGCTCCACGTTACTGGTATTGGTTATTGGTTGTCTTGTCCTTGTTTTTTGCAGGCGGGCAGTTGGGCTTGCGGGATGAAATCAAACCTTTGCTGGTCGTGCTTATCGTCGCAGGCAGCTATGTTCTGCTGCGATATCATCCGGAATTTCGTCGTTCCCCCTGGCCATATTTTGTTCTGGCAGCAGCTCTAATCCCCCTTCTTAGCTGGATACTGGTTAGTTTTCAAGAGCCAGAGGTGGCCAGTAGTTCACCACGTTCTGAAGACTTGATGAACCAATTTATTTTTATACTGCCTGCCTTGATTCTTGCGGGCAGCACCCGTAATACTCTGACTTTCTGGGCTGTGGGTATTCTTGCAGCTTTGACTCTACCCTGGAGTTCCGGAGCAGGTCTTACAGAGATAATAGCTGCGACTGAAGGGAAGAGAAGCGGTTTTGGTCGACATATCATCTCCATGGGTATTGTTCATGGTGCTATATTGTTGGGTGCCTTGATTTTTTTCTCTCGCCTGGTGCTTCACCCCCGCTTTTCCTGGTGGCGTTTCCTGCTCTGGAGTTTGCTTGTGGGTTATATGGTGTTTGCCCTTCTGGCCAGTCAGTCCAGGGCTGTGTATCTGGGCATACTGGTCGCTCTGCTTGTGGGGTTTGTCTGGCTGGTTGTTTATTATTTTCACTATCCGCAAGCCTGGAAAAAATCCTGGAAGGTCTATGTCCTGATTGTTTTACTGTTAGTTGCATTTCTGAAAATATTCCAGGGTACAGAGCTGGTTGAGGCAACCTGGGAAAGAACGCTTAAGGAAATTCAAGTCTATCACCAGGTTATTGCTGGTGACTGGGAAGAAGTGCCACGCAATAGTGCTGGTCTGCGTATACATTTTTGGACTGATGTTCTGGAGTGGGCTGCAGAAAGACCTGTATTTGGCTGGGGCTACGGGGCAGGACAGCAGATGCATCAGCAAGCAGATAACTGGTTTGGTGATCGTTATTTCATAACAGTCCATAATGACTTTCTGGAAATCCTGATTACTTACGGCCTGGTTGGTGTGGCTTTTGTTTTGACCTTTTTTGCCTGGATGGGGCGGCAGATTTATCAAGCCTGGAAGGCGGGTGTGATGGCGACCGACTTTCTGGCTTTTTTTGTACTGTTTTTTATTTTTTACTTAGTTAATAGTGTGTTTCTGACAACCTTCCTGTTTAGGGATACCGTTTATCTTTTTAATATAATAATGGCTGGAGCAGCTGGATTCGTTTTTAAATTAAGGTGGCAGCAAGATGGCAGGTGATGTGAAGCTTGAAGGCAGCTTAAATGAGCAGGCTTTGGAAATGCTTTCCGAGGTCACTGGTGTTTTGGAAAAATACAAAGTCAATTTTGTACTGGACTGCGGCACACTGTTAGGCTTTGTTCGTGAAAATCGTATCCTGCCTTGGGACAATGATATGGATGTATGTGTTCCTTCCAGTGAGATAGGCAAGCTGCGTTGGTGTGCGCTTCACCTTTGGTTTAAAGGCTATAGGGTTCGGTTTGCCAAGGCGGACTACAGTTTTGGCCCCATCAAGAAGGGTTCGCCTCGTGTTCTTAAAATAAGAAACAGAAAGGGACTTTTGCACCGTGGGGATCTTTTGCTGGATATTTTTATCAAATATCCAGATGACCAGGGTAATATGCTTTTGATGGTTGGCCGTTCTGAGGACTCGATTGTGCAATCATTTTGTGCCAGCCACCTTGAGAATAAAACGCATTATGATCTGAATGGTAGAAAGTTCCCTATACCTGCTGACTATGATGCTTATCTCACAAAACGTTATGGCGACTGGCGTACACCCGTTAAAGATTGGGACTTTTATTCTGATGACCAGTCCAAGGTTGGGTGATGAGTTTTTCTAAGTTATCAAAAGCTTTGCATAAGGTTGAATTTTATTTAAAAGGCAGCCTGACAGCGAATCTTCCCGATTTTATTTTTCGTCCTTTTCTAAGTAGAAAGCTGGCTAGTTTGAGCGACTATGAGCAGGAATTAATTCAGGCTCGTGTCAATTATTATAATAAGTTGGAAGAGCCATTTGAGTTAACTGATTCGGCTGTGCGTATCGGGAAATTTAGGCAAGATAAAAGCCGTGCCTATTTTCTGGATATGAAAGAGCTGGTGCGCTATTTTCCTGAAGACCTTAAAATTCAGTATCTTTTTGGTGATATCACTGAAGTTCCTGATTCACCTTGTTTTTTGAAGAGCCGACCCATCTCTGAACATAATGAGAATTCAATTCTTCTTAAGCTGAATAAAGTGCGCCATTATTTCACTGAAAAAGACAGCCTGGGTTTTGATGACAAGTTGGATAAGGTTGTCTGGCGGGGCAAGGCTTACATGCCCTGGCGAAAAGTGGTGGTTGACCGTTTCCATGAGAGCCCTTTGTGTGATGTTGGCCAGGTAGATAAAAAAGCTCAGGGTACGTCGACGTGGCGGCCTTTTATGAGTATTCGGGATCAGTTACGTTACAAGTATGTACTGAGCATCGAAGGGCATGATGTGGCCACTAACCTCAAGTGGATTATGTCCTCCAACTCCCTCTGTATGATGAAAAAACCACGTTTTGAGACCTGGTTTATGGAAGGTGCTTTAAAGCCGGGTGTGCATTATGTTGAGCTCAAGGAAGATCACTCAGATCTGGAAGAACAGGTTGAGTACTATAACCAGCACCCCGATGAAGCGAAGCAGATTATTGAAAATGCCCGGCAACATGCTCTGATGTTTCAGGATGAAAAGCAGGAAGAGCTGGTCTCCCTGCTGGTTATGAAAAAGTTTTTTGAGCTAAGTGGGCAATTATAACTCTAGCTTGTAATACTCTACTAAAGCTTGCCATTGTTTTCTGTTCATATCCTGATCGACATTTCCCTGTGACAGGGAAACCCCTTGGCTACCGATTACATGCAATGGGCGCGGGGCCTGGCTTTCAGGTTTTCTTATTTGGAATCCCTGCAAACTTGCCATGGCTTTGAACCAGAGGTCATCCGCTCTGGGGGCCAGCTTCATGAAAAGTTCACTGTTAGTAGCTTCCTGATAAAGGCTGTTGGGTGGGTAAAGGACTCCGGCAAACCCGATGGGAACAAGACGTGGATCAGTGACACCCTTACCTTTTATCACTTCCCATTCTTTGTAGGGCATCAAATTCCCTTCCTGGTAAGTTATTTTACGACAGGAGTTGGCGATAATATCCTTTGGATGTTGAAGGTGAGCTGCATACAGTTTTTTTAACCATTGTGGATGATAGATGAGATCATCATCACAAGTAACCAGTAGATGATCCGGGTACTCCTGAAGTGCAAAAATCAACTTTCTGTGGGAAGAGGTTAAATCACGAAAGTTAATTTGAAAGGACTCACCTTCCAGTTCTGTCAACTGCTGCGGTAACTTTCCCCGAAGTTCATGATTGAGCCACAGAATGATTCTTTCAGGGCGGTGTTCTTGATTCAGAACACTACGAATTGTGATATCCACTTTATTAATGCGGCTGGGAATAGTGGTCAGGGTCACTATAACGGGTAAGACTTTTTCAGTTTTTTTAATCAGTTGCGGTAAGCTTTTTTGCCGTAATGTCAGCATTTTAAACGCGGAACGTATAAAATTCTTGGGTTTCATGGTTACCTTTCCTGTAAAAGCTCAGCCGCAATTCTGGTTGAGGCCTGACCATCAACCTGACCGATCAGCTGTTGGGTGGTTTCCTGCCTTTCTTTTTGTTTTTTTGCAGGCTGGTTTAATTCTGCCCGGATTACACTTTCGAGGTCAGTGGGCCTGCTGATGTGGGTCGCGACGCTGCGGTATGGAGTGATGGTCTGATCCATGCGTTTTTCAAAACGATAACGCAGTGGCCCACGATAGCTCCAGCGCAGTTTGAGAAAGTCCAGCCAGATTACGGGTTTGTCCAGAGCTGCAAATTCAAAGAGCGCCGAGGAGGCTTCGCTGATCAGTAGGTCTGCGGTGGCCATGTAGGGCAGCAGGGAGATTTCTTCAGCCGGAGCCAGGTAAACATTGTTATACCCTTCCCAGATTTTGAAGCGCTCTCGCTGAGCTTTGTATTTATCGTGTGTGTAGCTGATCAGATGGGGTTTTATGATGATGTTGCAGTCATTGAATGCTTCTGGCCAGTTGATTGGCATACGCTCAATGGAGCTGGGATAAAAAGTGGGTGCATAGAGCAGTGTTGGTTTGCGTGGGTCCAGGTGGTGAGCTTTCAGGTTAAAAGCAGCCTCGTAAGGTTGATTGCAGCTCGCCAGAGGGTCGAGCTTGGCAAAGCCGGTTTGTACAAAATGGGCCTGGGGGTAGAGTTTTTGCAATTGTTGCTGCCGGAACCGGCCTTCTGTGAAGCGGACGTCAAAGTCAGCAAGCTCTGGGTCGTAGTAACAGGATTTGATACCGATGCCATGATAGAGAAGGGCTGTTTTGGTGTTGGAGGGCAGCTCTTGCAAGTGGCTGAACCCGTTGCCAAAAACAATCCAGTCCGGCTTATCGTTTTGATACCAGTCGATAAGTTTGTCACTTTCAACCAGTTGGTAGGGGAGCCGGGTTGTTTGGATGTATTTTTCAATCAGCTGTTGGTTTTCAGGTTTGTGGTGGATGATCAGTTCACACTCAGCCCCGCGTTTTTGCAGTTCTTCGAAAGCGGGCTGGTACTGGGGAATGTAGTAAAGGCTGGGGGTATCAAACCTGATTTTTAGTTTTTTTTGCATGGTTGTTGCGCAGTTTTCGTTTGATGAGCTTGATCGGGTTGGTTTGGATGTTTCTTAGGGCATACCATTTCTTGAGTACTTTGAGGGTGTTCTTTTCCGGCCAGTGTTTTTCCATCAAGCGTTTACTGAGTGTCGAATCCGGTTTAAGCCTGCGCAAATGCCAAAGCTTGATTGTTTCAACCAGGGGTTCAGGCAGCCATTTCAAGTGCTTGTAAGGTGATTTCAGAATATCATCTGTGTCGATAAGAACCAACTGACAGTCTTTGTCTGTTGTTTTGACTAGAATGTTGCTGAGCTTCAAGTCGGCAAAATAGTAGTTGGAGGCTTCCAGTTTACGGGTTATTTGGCTTAACAGGTTAAGAGTGCTTTCCATTTGTTCTTCGCTGAGGCTGGACTCCAACCAGGATTTCAGGCTGTATTCTGCCTGTACACTTTCATAAATAAACAACCCGCGTCTGTGGATGCCGTAACGTCCCCAAAGGCAGGCCAGGGGCTGAATGGCCGGAATATTCAGTTTTTGTAGAGTGTAGGCACCTTGATAACTGCGCCGGGCAGGGTTTTTCAGCCAGCTTTGCAGAAAGAAATCCAGGCGTCGGCCCCGACTGTGTTGATTGAGGTCAGCAAAGACCTTGAAGACGTATTCCTGCCCTTTATAGTGGACGAAGTGAAGCTGGTGACCTGCTCTTAAGACCTTGTTGAGGCTTTTGGTGATATTGGGCTGACCGCTGGTGGCGATAACTGGCTGCTCCGCCTGGTTGGGCTGTTCAAGCAGTTTTTGGCCAAATTCGAGCAGTGCGGCAATCTCATTTGCATCGCAGCAGGTTTTTATTTGCAGGCCAGCCATGGTTTCTCCGTACATAGGCGCTCTTTGAAGGTTGCCAAGCTTACCTGCTGGCTATTTTTCTGTAAAATAGCCTTTTGCTTTTTTGGGAGTCTTTTTGTGTCTGCGATCACCTGGATGCGCTTTTGTATTTGTTGTTTACTGGTTTGGCCGGGACTATTGTTGGCGGCTGACTCCGTTGAGAAGACTTCAGGGCCTGGTTACTGGTCCAATTTCTACCGTATTCCGGCGGCGGCTGCCGGAGAAATTTTCACTCTGGAATCTGATAAGCTGAAGCGTAATGCGTTGGCGCTTGGTGCGGTTGGCCTAGTTTATACCCAGGATGAAGAGATACGCGACTATTGGATGGATAATCTTAAAAGTGATGGAATGGATGATGTGACCGGCTTTTTGGATGAGCTGGGCTCCCCGGAAGGGGGAGCAGTCATTCACGGTGCTACTGCTTTGACTGCTTGGGCTTTGGATGATGACTATCTGATGGACACCACCGCCTTATCCATTCAGTCCGTATTTTTGAGCCAGCTTTTTGCTGAAAGCAGTAAAAGAATAACAGGGCGGGAAAGACCCAGGGATTCTGGTGGTGATTCCAATCTCTGGGGTGAAGAAGGAATGGCTTTCTTTTCCGGCCATGCCTCTGGGGCTTTTGCAGCCATGACGGTTTTTGCGGAACGCTATCAGCATCGTCCTCTTGTATACTGGGGAACCTATGGTTTGGCAACGGCTACAGCTCTTAGCCGAATCAATGAAGATGCTCACTGGGCATCTGATACTCTTATGGGTTCTTTGGTTGGTTATGGATTAGGCCATTTGACTTTGCGTTACAGTCCTTTTGAGCGTAGCGAAAACACGACTTTTCTCCCTTTGGTTTCGTCGGATGCCTGGGGCCTGGCTGTGTACCATTCGTTCTGATTTCTTCTTTTATCCACTTTTACCTGCTTTCTTAAGGTGTTTATGACTGCAACTTCCAAGCAGCATTCGAGTTTCCGTTTTATTGGCACCCAGGCGGTGCCTTCTCTTAGTCTGGAGGTTCAGGAGTTTGAGCATATCCAGACCGGTGCCAAGCACTATCACCTGGCTGCTGATCAGGATGAAAAAGTGTTTCTGGTGGCTTTCCGCACCCTGCCGGAAGATTCCACCGGGGTGGCTCATATTCTTGAGCATACGGCGCTGTGTGGCAGTGAGCAGTATCCGGTGCGTGATCCCTTTTTCATGATGCTGCGCCGCTCTCTGAATACCTTTATGAATGCTCTGACCAGCAGCGACTGGACGGCCTATCCGTTTGCCACCTTGAATGACAAGGATTTTGATAATCTTCTGAAGGTTTATGTGGATGCTGCTTTTTTCTCCAAGCTGGACCCATTGGACTTTGCCCAGGAAGGCCACCGTGTGGAGTTTTCCGAACCGGATAATCCCGAATCCGATCTGGTTTACAAGGGTGTGGTTTATAATGAAATGAAGGGTGCAATGAGTTCTCCGGTTGCAACCTTATACCAGACGCTCACCCAATACCTATTCCCGACCACAACCTATCATCACAATTCCGGTGGTGATCCCGACTGCATTCCTGATCTGACTTATGAGCAGTTGGTGGATTTTTACAAGAGCCACTATCACCCTTCCAATGCCATTTTCATGACTTTTGGTAACCTGGATGTGGAGGAACTGCAGGGCAAACTGCATGACCTGGCTTTGCAGCATTTTGAAAAGGAAGCTGAGATTTTTCAGGTGTCCGATGAAAAGCGTTATTTCGCACCTCTGCGTGTGGAAGAGGCCTATGCGTTGGACCAGGAAGACCTGAGTCAGCAAACCCATCATGTCCTGGGTTGGTTATTGCCTCGCTCAATCAAGGTTGATGACTTGCTGGAGGCCCATCTGTTGACCCGTGTGCTTCTGGACAATTCCAGCTCGCCTTTGCTGGCCGTTCTGGAGTCAACTGATCTGGGCACCGGGCCTTCGCCCATGTGTGGCCTGGAAGATTCCAACCGTGAGATGAGTTTTCTGTGTGGCCTGGAGGGTAGTGAGCCGGAAAAGGCAGCTGAGTTTGAACAGCTCATTCTGGACACTTTGCAAAAGGTGGCGGATGAAGGCGTGAATCAGCGCAGCGTTGAGGCCCAGTTGCATCAGTTGGAACTGGCGCAGCGCGAAATCACCGGTGACGGTATGCCTTTTGGTCTGCAGTTGATGTTGGGTGGTCTGTCGGCGGCTGTTCATCGGGGTGATCTGGCTGGGCTGTTGAATATTGATCCGGCTTTGGAGCGTTTGCGTGAAAAAGTGAAAGCCCCGGCTTTTATTCCCAATCTGATTCGTCAATGGCTATTGGATAACCCGCACCGTGTACGTGTAACTTTGCGCCCGGATAATCAGATCACGACCCTGCGCGAAGCAGCTGAAGCTGAACGCCTGGCTGCGATCAAGGCCCGGTTGAGTGATGAGGAAAAACAGGCGATTGTACAGCGCGCCAAAGATCTGGATGCCCGTCAGCAACAAGTGGATGATGATGCTTTGTTGCCCAAGGTGACTCTTGAAGATGTGCCTCTGGATTTGCATCTGCCGGAATCCAAAGAACTGGCTGCTGGCTCCTTGTCGGCAACCTGGTTTTCAGCAGGCACCAATGGCCTGGTTTATGTGCAGGCCCTGCTGGATTTGCCCCAGTTGACGGAAGAAGAGCAGCAGCTCTTGCCCTTGTATACCCATTGTCTGACCGAACTGGGCTGTGGTGAGCGTGATTACCGTGAAAACCAGGCTTTGCAAAGTGAAATTACCGGTGGCTTCAGTGCCGGGGTTACTGTGAAGGCCGGTATTGAAGATATCCAGCAGGTGAAAGGCTTTCTGGTGCTGTCCGGCAAGGCTTTGGCAGTCAATCAAAAGGCTTTGCAGGAGCTGATGGCTGAAACTCTGGAGAAAGTACGCTTTGATGAAGGTTCACGAATTCGTGAGTTGGTTGCCCAACAGGCTTCGCGCCGCGTCCAGTCGATTACCGGCAAAGGCCATGCGTTGGCTATGCTGGCTGCTTCTTCGCGTTTCAGTCCTGCCGGTTATTTTGCCCATTTGACCCGTGGCTTGACGGGAATTCAGGCCAGTAAAGAGTTGGATAAGCGTCTTCAAAATGAAACGGCCCTGGATGAACTGATGTCCAGCCTGCAGGCTTTACACCGCAAGATGCAAACAACCCCGAGGCGTTTTTTGCTGGTTGCTGAAGAAAGCGATCAGCAGCAATTGGTGAGCTCTCTTGAGCAAGCCTGGTCGCGTCTGTCTGTTGGCAATGAGAGTGCTGCTTTTCAGCTGCCGGCTTTGCGAGAACCCGTCAAGCAGGCCTGGTTGACCTCGACCCAGGTCAATTTCTGTGCTCTGGCCTTTCCAAGCGTGGCGTCCAGCCATCCTGATGCAGCCGCCCTGACTCTTCTCGGTGACTATTTGCGCAATGGTTATCTGCATCGTGCCATTCGTGAACAGGGCGGGGCCTATGGTGCCGGTGCGGCTCAGGATAATGGTGATGCGGTGTTTCGGTTTTTCTCTTACCGTGATCCGCGTATGCAGGAGACTTTTGATGATTTCAAGGCCTCTGTCGACTGGATTCTGGAGCAACAGGCTGATCCACAACAGTTGGAAGAAGCCATTCTGGGGGTGGTATCCAGTATTGATAAGCCAGGTTCACCAGCAGGGGATGCGCGCCAGGCCTATCATTCCAGCCTGTTTGGACGTACTCCCGAGCAGCGCAAAGCTTATCGCCAGCAGGTTTTACAAGTCACTTTTGAGGATCTGCAGCGGGTTGCCAAAACCTACCTGCAACCGGAAAAGGCCAGCTATGCAGTGGTGACCAACAGCAAAACCGCAGAAAATCTGGATGCCAGCTGGGAAAAGCTGGAGGTTTAAGAGGTAGCCACTCTGTAGCTGTCCCGTCCTTCAGTTTTGGCCTGGTAAAGCACTTCATCGGCCTGATGCAGCCACAGTGACCAGTCTTCATAGTCACTGTGGGCTTCGGCAATACCGCCGCTGCTGGTGATTTTCAGGCCATCTGCAAAGGTGCTGGTGCGAATGGTTTCCAGCAACCTTTCTGTGGCCTTGATGGCTTTTTTCTGAGTGCAGTTATGGAAAAAGACCATAAACTCCTCTCCACCCAGACGAAATAATTTGTCTTCCGGTCTCAGTTTTTCCTGAAGCTTCTCAACAAAGCCTTGTAAGAGCAGGTCGCCCTGGTGGTGACCGTGTTCATCATTGACGGCTTTAAAATGATCCAGATCCAGGAGCAGCAGGCTGTAGGGTGTTCCTTTCTTTTTGTGATCCTCCAGCGCCTGGCTGAGGAGGGCTTCCAGCTGGCTGCGATTCAGGCAGCCGGTAAGGGGATCGCAGGTGGCCAGTTTGACCAGGTTTTTGTGCAGCCGCAGTACTACGGTTGCAAAGTAGCTGACCAGCAGAGTGCTGATGGCCAGTGAAAGAATCACGCGCATGGCTTCATCGGGTGGAAAACGCAGTCCGACCAGGGGGATAAAGAGTGCCATGAAAGCCAGTACGGCTTTGTGGGAGACATCAGGCTTGAGCATGAAGTAGAAGGTGGCGATCACTGGAAAAGCCCAGTAAACCCCCTGGTGAGCATTCAGCCAGGTTGAGTAGAGCACACTGACGCTGGCAAAAATTACAAAGCCCACACCCTGATAGTTTTGCAGTGGGTATTTGCGACCCCGATAAAGACTGTGGACGAGAAAGAGTGCAAAAGTGGTGATCAATCCCCACAAGAAAAAGTTTTCTTTCTGGAATTGCAGAATAATGAGGGGAGCCAGTAATAGCAGGGTCCAGAGCTGGACATTGAAAGTCAGCTGATTCCGGAAAATGAACAGGGTTTCTTTGGGATTGTTGGCTGCTTGTTCTTGTAGGTGCATCTTTTTGGCCTGTATTGAGCTGCTTATTTCAACTTTAGGCGATACACCCAATTTAAACAAGTGTTTGTTTAATCAAACCCTGCATCTTTCAGGATCTTCTGGGCGGTATCACTGAACAGGTATTCCCAAAAATCCATGACCCGCTCGCGGTCGGCCCCTTCACGCATCAGGGTGGCCGAGTGGGTGATGGAGCCATGATGGTCGGCAGGCATTTTCAGTACTTCACGGCGTCTTTGAATGCCTGCCTGCACAATACGATGGTATTCAATGAAAGCAGCCGGAATTTCCCGGTCATTGACTTTTTGATAGAGGCTTGTTCCTAAGGGAATCGCTTCCAGGCGTGAGCGGTATTCTTCCAGGAGCTGGTGGCGTTCCAAAATTTCCTTGCCAGCCCGATGGTAAGGTGAGGATTCGTGGTGCAGGCCGATTTTGTCATTCCTGAGAGAAAGCACGTTGATGCTTCTGACTGTTTCCAGGGGCGCCCATAGAGCCACACGACCTAAAGCCAGGACACGGGTTTCCACAGCCCAGCCCTGTTTGACCATTTCCATTCCGTCAGCTATTTCAGCATCCAGCAGCAGGTCAAAAGTGTAGTTGTCTTCAATCAGATCCAGCAAATCGTTCTGGCTGCCCTGGTGGATGCGAAAGCGGGAGTCCGGGTTGCGGGTCTGGTATTCATCCAGCAGCTTGTCGGCGACCCATGCCAGGGTCGGGTGAATCATCAGGCGGATTATTTCGGGGTCGTCTTCGCGCTCATCACGATTGCGGTTTTCAGGCACATATCCTTGAAAATTAGGCTGGCTCATAGGCAGCTGTGACTGGCTCATGGGGCCTGCCATCAGGGGGCTGGCCAGTAGCAAAAAGAGAAAAGCCGGCCAAGTATTTTTCAGAAGTGTTTTTATCATCGCTTCACAAGTCATAGTGGATTGATTGTTGTGCAAATCTTACCTGCTGTAAAAGCGTTTGCCTATCGCTCTTTTGCTGCCAGGCTGTTAACCTTTGCAGTTTTGGATTGCCAAGGACATTAATGAGAACCCCCAAACCTCTGCCGCTCAGTAAGCTCTATAAAGCCTGTCGTTCGAAGGATTTTGATTTTGAGGACACGCGCCAGATTCCTCCCCTGGATACCTTTATTGGTCAGCAACGTGCTGAAGAGGCTTTGCAGTTCGCAACAGCAGTCAATCGCAAGGGTTACAATCTTTTTGCGGTCGGTCATGCTGGCCTGGGCAAACGCACCATGCTCAGGCGTTTTCTGGAAAAACGTGCCGAACAGATGGAGGCACCTTCGGACTGGCTGTATCTGCATGATTTTGCCAATGCCCGCAAACCCTGGGCACTGCGTTTGCCCTGTGGTTTGGGTCAGGTATTCAAGGAAGATCTTCAAGCTTTGTTACTGGATCTCAAGCAGGCGATTCCGGCTGCTTTTGATAACGAAGGTTTTTTCGAGCGGGCTGAAAAAATCAAGGATCACTTTGCCGATCAGCAAAGCACAGCCCTCAAGGGTCTGGCTGAAGAAGGTGCTGAACAGGGTTTGAAGCTGATTTTGCAAACACCCGGCGGCTATTCCTTTGTACCGGCTGACAAGGAAGATCAGCCTATGGATGCCGGAGAATTTGCGCAGCTGGATGAAGACACTCGCCGGGACTTCCGGGAAAAAATTGAAGAAATGGAGAAAAAGCTGCGTCTGGCTTTGCGTGAACTGGCGCAACTGGAAAAGCAAAGCCGCCAGGAGCAGCTGAAACTCAATGAAGAAGTGACCGACGATGCCATTCAGGAAGGATTGCAGGCGATCAAAACCAAGTTTGCAGACTATTCAAGGATTCAGGAGTATCTGGATGCTCTTTATCGGGATATTCAGGATAATGTCACTATTTTCCTGGAAGATGAGGATGAAGAGGGGGAGGCCATTGCCAGTGTATCCCCGGATAAACGCATTCCCACCCGTTATCAGGTGAATTTACTGGTCAGCCATGTCGATCGTGAACATGCCCCGGTGATTGAAGAGTCCATGCCCACCCACAACAACCTGGTGGGTCATGTCGAAAATGTGACCTATCAGGGCACAGTTGCCACGGATTTCTCTCTGATCCGTCCGGGTGCCCTGCATCGGGCCAATGGTGGTTTTCTGATTCTGGATGCTGAACGTTTGCTCAGCCAGCCCTATGCCTGGGAAGGTTTGAAGCTGGCTCTGCGAACCGGAACCCTGCGAATTGATACCCTGGAACGCCAGTTGTCGGTTTCCGGCAGTGTCAGCCTGGAACCAGACCCGATTCCTCTGGATTGTACTGTTGCCCTGATGGGCGATTATGAGCTTTTGCATGCCTTACAGGACCAGGACCCCGAGTTTGTGGAGCTGTTCAAGGTGGTGGCGGAATTTGAAACAGAAATGCCCCGCACCTCGGCTAACCAGAAGCTTTACGCTCGCCTGATTGCCAGCATGGCGGCGAAGGAAGCTTTGCTCCCTTTTGCACCCAGTGCTGTGATGCGAGTGGTGGAAGAAGCGGCGCGCATGGCGGATCACCAGAACAAGTTGTCCTTGAATGCGGCTGATTTGAACCATCTGTTGCGTGAGGCGGATTATCTGGCAACCCGTGAGCTGCTGCCTCGTGTGGAAGCTGAGCACATTTGTGAAGCCCTGGCTGCAAGACGCCGCCGTGCCGGTCGTTATCCCGAGCATGTGCTGGAGTCCATCAAGGAGGATTTCATCATGATTTCCACCCAGGGTGATAAAATCGGCCAGGTGAATGGCCTGACGGTGGTGGGCAGCCATGACTTCCTGCACGGTCAGCCATCACGGATCACTGCCCGGGTTCACTATGGGCATGGTGAAGTGCTGGATATTGAACGCAGTGTCCATATGGGGGGTTCCATGCACTCCAAGGGCGTGATGATTCTTACCGGTTACCTATGTGGCCTTTTTGGTGCCGAAGACAGTCTGCCGCTGGATGCCAGTATTGTTTTCGAGCAGTCCTACGGGGGTGTGGATGGTGATTCCGCTTCTCTGGGTGAGTTGATCTGTCTTTTCTCGGCCATGGCGGAAGTGCCGGTAGCTCAAAATCTGGCCGTGACTGGTTCCATCAACCAGTTGGGCGAAGTGCAGCCGATCGGTGGTGTCAATGAGAAAATTGAAGGCTTCTTTGAAGTCTGCAAGGCACGTGGTTTGACGGGTGATCAGGGGGTGATTATCCCCAAGCAGAACACGGCCCAGTTGATGCTGCGCGAAGAAGTACGCGAAGCTGTGGAGGCCGGAGAGTTCCATATCTGGTCTGTCAGCCAGGTGGAAGAAGCCATTCAACTGATGCTGGGTATCCCGGCTGGTAAGCTGAGCACAACTGGAAAATGGCCGAAAAACACTCTTTATGGGAAAATAGCCGCCCGCCTGGATCGCCTTCGGGAAAAAGACTCTGACAGCAAGGAGTCGGAAAAGTCTTCTGATGAGAGTAGTGAGAAGAAGGCTGGCAAGGGTTGATAGGTTAGCACTGCTCACTTTAGCAAGGCAGCCTGCTTACCGGCTGGCCATTCTATCCTGAATGGACAGCCGCGCTCGTCGTCCTGACTCACTTACGCAGGCAACCTTGCCGTGAGCCTTATAGCGGAGTCATTTGGCCAAGACAGATTCTGGCTCTTAGCTGACAAGTAGCCTGCTGAATGGATAGAGGAGCAAGGTGCTGGTATGTCAGGCTGTCCGCAACAGGAGGTTGCGGCCAGAGCTTACAAGGATGTATTCACGCGTCCTGACAACCAGTGCCTTGTGACTCGTTAACACTAAGAATTTTTAGATTATCTTCAAACAGGATTGAACATGTTAGACCCCAAACTACTGAGAACAGAACTGGACCAGGTGGCTGAGCGTCTGGCGACCCGAGGTTTTGAACTGGATAAAGCTGCCTTCACAGTTCTGGAAGAAAAGCGTAAAGACCTCCAGGTCAAAACCGAGCAGCTGCAGGCTGAGCGTAACAGCCGTTCCAAGAATATCGGTAAAGCCAAGGCAGCCGGTGAAGATATCCAGCCGCTTTTGGATGAGGTGGCTGATCTGGGAGGTCAACTGGATGCAGCCAAGTCCGAACTGGGCAGTCTGCAGGAAGAATACCAGGCTCTGCTGGCGACTCTGCCCAACTTGCCTCATGAATCGGTTCCTGTAGGCAAGGACGAAGAAGACAATGTCGAAATCCGGCGTTGGGGGGACGCTCGTTCTTTTGATTTTGAGATCAAGGATCATGTTGATCTGGGTGAGGTTTCCGGACAGCTGGATTTTGAAACGGCTGCCAAACTCACTGGTTCGCGTTTCAACCTGATGCGTGGAGGCATTGCCCGGCTGCATCGGGCGCTGGCGCAGTTTATGCTCAACACCCAGGTGGATGAGCATGGTTATGAAGAATGCAATGTGCCGCTGATCGTCAACGATGACAGCCTGTATGGTACCGGCCAGCTGCCCAAGTTTGCCGAGGACCTCTTCAAACTGCAGGCCGATCATGAGTATTATTTGATCCCTACAGCCGAGGTTCCTCTAACCAACATCCTGCGTGACCAGATTGCCAAGTCTGAGGAACTGCCGATTCGGCTGACGGCTTTGAGTGCCTGTTTTCGTTCCGAGGCGGGCGCCTATGGCAAGGATACCCGCGGGATGATTCGCCAGCACCAGTTTGAGAAGGTGGAAATGGTTCAGCTGGTACATCCGGAAAAGTCTTACGAAGCCCTGGAAGAAATGACCGGTCATGCCGAGGCGATTCTGCAGAAGCTGGAACTGCCTTACCGGGTGTTGAGCCTGTGTACCGGTGATATGGGCTTTGGTGCCGCCAAAACCTATGATCTGGAAGTCTGGATTCCCAGCCAGCAGACTTACCGGGAGATCTCTTCGGTTTCCAACTGTGAGGACTTTCAGGCACGTCGCATGCAAGCTCGTTTTCGCAGCCCGGATGCCAAAAAACCGGAACTACTGCATACCCTGAATGGCTCAGGCCTGGCTGTGGGTCGTTGCCTGGTGGCCGTGATGGAAAATTATCAGCAGTCCGATGGGCGCGTTAAAGTGCCCGAAGTGCTGAAGCCTTATATGGGTGGCATTGAGTTTATTTAGTTATGCCAGTCATCTTGCGCGTGGATGGGTTGAAGTTTTTCTTCTACTCTAATGACAGGGTGTGGCTGAGGAGCCTGGTATGAATATTTCGCCTAAAACAGTCCGTTTTGATGAGAGTAGCTTCTGGGTGGAGTTAAGTGACGGGCGTATGCTGGGTATTCCTCTTGCATGGTTTCCTCGGCTTCTGGCTGCAAGCCCTGAAGAGCGGGAGGGTTTTGAATTATCACCCCGTGGCATTCACTGGGATGCTCTGGATGAAGATATTTCCATTGAAGGGTTGTTGGCGGGTCGTGGTGATGTAACTCATCGGCCTGAAAAAGTTGCCTGATTGCTGGCCTAAAATGAAGAAATTTTATGCTGAACCTTGATGCAAAAAGACAGTCGCTGCTGGCGTTATGCCGGAGGCACCGAGTTAAGCGCTTGGTTCTGTTTGGATCTGCGCTGACGGGCGATTTTGATCCTGAAACCAGTGATGTGGATTTGTTGGTTGAGTTTGAAGATTTTGACCAGGCAGCAGAATATGCAAATAACTATTTTGAGTTTTTGGCTGCTCTGGAGCTATTAATGGATCGTCGAGTTGATCTAATGACGGTTAACTCACTTCATAATCCTTATTTGAAAGCGAGTATAGAAGCCAGTCAGGAACTGCTTTATGCAGCGTGATGCGAAAAAATACCTTCATGATATTGTAGAAGCTTCGGATAAGTTACAGCGCTTCACGAAAGACAAGTCTTATCAGGATTACCTGTTGGATGAACTCTTGCAGGCCGCAGTAGAGAGGCAGTTTGAGATTATTGGTGAAGCCACTAATAAGCTCAGCCAACTGGATATTGGTCTGGCCGATCAATTGCCCGATTACCGAAAAATGATCAGTTTCAGAAATATTCTGATTCACGCTTATGACCGAATTGACCCTCAATTGGTTTGGGGTGTTGTTGAATCAAATTTGATACCCTTGCTCAAAATAACCCGTAAACTACTGGCTGATTGATTGCACTTGCCTTCTCGCCCGCCAAATCCCCCACATAAATAAAACCATGGCAATCCAGATGAGGATGAAAGTAACCAGCCTCTGGGGTGGGTAGCTTTCTCCCAGTATCCAGACAGCGGTGATGAATTGCATGATGGGATTGATGTACATGATAAAGCCGACAATGGACAGATCAAGCCTGCGGGTGGCAGCGGCAAAGAGCAGCAGAGGTGAGGCCGTCATCAGGCCGGAAGCGACCAGAAGCCAGGAAAGCTTGAAATTATTACTGAAGATCACCGGGTAGTCGGCAATCTGCATCCAAACCAGCCAGCCCAAAGCGAAAGGCAACATCCACAAGGTTTCCACGGTCAGGCCATGAATGGAATCCACCGGTTGGCGTTTGCGTACCAGGCCGTAAAAGCCCACGGTCAGGGCAAGAAACAGCGGTATCCAGGGGAGTTTTCCCAGGCTGATCAGCTCCCAGAGAATGGCTAAAGCAGCAAGGAAGCCAGCGGTTAATTGCAGGGGGTGTTGTTTTTCCTTGAGCAGTATCCAGCCCATCAGCAGGCTGACCAGGGGTGAGATAAAGTACCCCAGGCTGGCCTCCAGTACCCGTTGTTGACCCACAGCCCAGATAAAAACCAACCAGTTGGAACTGATCAGCAACCCGGAAAGGGCCAGCCAGCCCAAAGCACGGGGTTGAATCAGCAGCTGCCGGAAACGCCGGGCCTGCCCCCATAGCAGAATGATCCCCAGGGTGAAAATCAGCGCCCAGATAACCCGGTGGGCCAGAATCTCCGCAGGGAGTGCCGCATTTAGCTGATGGAAAAACAGGGGAAAGAATCCCCAGATCATATAAGCAGCAATTGCCAGAAGCAGACCTTGCATGCCAGTGCTCCCAAAAAAAGAAAGCATCTTAACATCCTTCTAAAAGCTGGGTTGTGGTATTTTAGGCTGATCAGTCTATTTTTTTCTTTGTTTCTCCGGGAGTTTATGACGACATCATCTCGCCCTCATCCACGTGTTCTGCTGCGTTTAGCGCAATTTCTAAAACCCTATAAACTGCGGTTACTCCTTGCGGCTATTGCCCTGGTGGTGGCGGCCAGTGGTGTGCTCCTGCTGGGCCAGGGGTTGAAGCTGGTGGTGGACAAGGGCTTTGCATCCGGTGATCCCCAGTGGTTGAACTGGGCGCTGGTAGGTACTCTGGGAGTGGTGGCAGTGATGTCCCTGGCTTCAGCCTGCCGTTTTTATCTGGTCAGCTGGATTGGTGAACGCTTGGCGGCGGATTTGCGTCTGGAAGTTTTTCGGCATCTGCTGACCCTGGAGCCGGAATACTTTCACCGTAACGGGGCCGGAGAGATTCAAAGCCGTCTAACAGCGGATACCAGTGTACTGCAAAGCCTGTTTGGCTCTTCTTTGTCGATGGCTCTGCGTAATCTTTTAACCCTGATCGGTGCTGTGATTCTGCTTTTGATTACCAGCCCCTGGCTGACCCTGATGGTTTTGCTGGGCATCCCGCTGACGGTGGTGCCGGTGATCTGGTTTGGACGTCGTGTCCGCAAGCTGTCCCGCTCCAGCCAGGATCAGGTAGCTGAACTGGGTAGCTATGCCGGAGAAGCCTTGCAGGGGATCGAAACGCTTCAGGCCTTCAATCATCAGGCCGAAGATCAGAAGCACTATGGTCAACGGGTGGAAGAGGCTTTTAGTGTCGCCCGTTCACGGGTGTTTCAACGCTCTCTGCTCACGGGTTTTGCCATGCTGGTGGTGTTTACTGCTGTTGGGATTATTCTCTGGCAGGGTGGGCAGGATGTTCTGGCGGGCCGGATGAGTCCCGGTGAGCTGACGGCTTTTGTGTTTTATGCCCTGATTGCTGCTGGCGCTGTGGCGACTCTGGCAGAAGTGGCGGGTGAGGTTCAACGAGCTTCGGGAGCGGCTGAACGTTTACTGGAGCTGTTGGGTGCTCAACCCAAAATAGCAGCACCGGAAAAACCAGTGAATCTGCCTTCCAGTGTACGAGGTGAGGTGACCTTTGATCAGGTTGCTTTTGCCTACCCTTCCCGCCCTGAGCAACCGGCTATTGAAGATTTTTGTGCGCAGATCCGTCCGGGGGAAAGAGTCGCTCTGGTGGGGCCTTCCGGTGCCGGTAAAAGCAGTTTGTTGAAGCTCTTGTTGAGGTTTTATGATCCTGATGCCGGTCGGATTGATCTGGATGGACTCAACCTGAAAGACCTAACTCCCGCTGCAGTGCGTTCTGCAATGGCTCTGGTAGCTCAGGAGCCCGTACTCTTTACCGGTACAGCTGAAGACAATATTCGTTATGGACGCCCCAATGCTTCCGATGAAGAGGTGCAGCAGGCGGCACAGGAAGCTCAGGCATTGGGGTTTATTCAGGCCCTTCCACAGGGACTGAAAACCTGGTTGGGCCCCGGTGGGGTGCAATTATCCGGTGGTCAGCGTCAACGCCTGGCGATTGCCCGCGCCCTTTTATGTGATCCGCGTGTACTTCTACTGGATGAGGCAACCAGTGCTCTGGATGCCGCCAGTGAAAACCTGGTACAGCAGGCACTGGACCGTTTGATGGAAGGGCGCACCTCCCTGGTGATTGCCCACCGCTTGGCCACCGTGATTGCAGCGGATCGCATCCTGGTGATGGATCAGGGAAAGCTGGTTGCCGAGGGAACCCACCAGGAATTACTGCAAACCTCAGAGCTTTATCAGCACCTTGCTGAGTTGCAGTTTCGGGAAGGTCGTAAAGAGCCGCTTTAGTCAATCCCGGCTTCCCTGCCGGGTGGGCTGTGGAGATCAGGCGGCGCCGATCATTTTTCTCAGGACATAGTGAAGGATGCCGCCGTGACGATAGTATTCCAGTTCGTTGCCGGTATCGATACGGCAAAGCGCCTGGAAGCTTTCACTGCTGCCATCCGGGCGGGTGAGGGTGACTTCCACCTGTTGTTGCGGCTGCAACTGGTTGAGTCCGGTGATGGTGAAGCTTTCTTCACCCGTTAGCCCCAGGGTTTTGCGGCTGACGCCTTCCACAAACTGCAGCGGAAGTACGCCCATACCCACTAGGTTGGAGCGGTGAATGCGCTCAAAGGATTCGGCTATTACCGCTTTGACACCCAGCAGGCGTGTGCCTTTGGCTGCCCAGTCACGAGAGGAGCCGGTACCATATTCCTTGCCTGCCACCACGACCAAAGGCTTGCCTTCTTCAGCATAGCGCATGGCTGCATCGTAGATGGCCAGTTGCTCACCAGAAGGGTAATGGCGGGTTTCACCGCCTTCCACACCATCCAGCATTTCATTGCGGATGCGCACATTGGCAAAAGTGCCGCGCATCATCACTTCGTGGTTGCCGCGACGTGAGCCATAGGAGTTGAAATCCGCTGGCTGTACACCTTTTTCCTGCAAGTAACGGCCTGCAGGGCTGGAAGGTTTGATGGAGCCAGCCGGGGAAATATGGTCGGTGGTGACCGAATCACCCAGCAGGGCCAGTACCCCGGCGTTTTCCACATCCGAGATGGCCTCAGGGGTGCGTTGCATGCCCTGAAAGAAGGGTGGATGCTGGATGTAGGTGGATTCCGGCCAAGTGTAGGTTTTATCCTGAGGCACCTGAAGGTTTTTCCAGGAGTCATCACCGGCAAAGACTTCCCCGTATTCCTTGCGGAACATCTGGGTTTTAACGCCTTCAACGGCCTGGGCAATCTCGGCATTGGAGGGCCAGATGTCTTTCAGGTACACAGGCTGCCCTTGTGCATCCTGACCCAGTGGCTCTTTGGTGATATCCATTTGCAGGTTACCCGCCAGGGCATAGGCAACCACCAGAGGAGGTGAAGCCAGCCAGTTGGTTTTAATGGAAGGGTGAATGCGGCCTTCAAAGTTGCGGTTACCCGAAAGCACCGAGGCCACTGTCAGATCGCCTTTATGGATGGCTTCTTCGATCGCCTCAGGGAGGGGGCCGGAGTTGCCGATGCAGGTGGTGCAACCATAGCCCACCAGATTGAAGCCCAGTTTGTCCAGATAGGTGTTAAGTCCGGCTGCGGCCAGGTAATCGGTGACCACCTTGGAACCGGGTGCCAGGGAGGTTTTGACCCAGGGTTGGCGAACCAGGCCTTTTTCCACGGCTTTTTTGGCCACCAGGCCAGCCGCCATTAGCACGCTGGGGTTGGAGGTGTTGGTGCAGGAAGTGATGGCAGCAATCACCACAGCGCCATGTTTGAGCAACTGGGTCTGGCCCTTCTCATCCTGGTAGGTCACTTCGCCTGCAGCCAGGTCACCCCCTACTGCGGCATGCCCGCCACCTTCACTTTCCAGTTCGTTTTCTTCCGGGTCAGGAGTCACCTGCAGATCCAGAAGGCCCTGGAAGGTGGATTTGACCTGAGTCAGAGCCACTCGATCCTGAGGGCGTTTGGGGCCGGCCAGGCTGGCCTCAACCTGGGAAAGGTCCAGCTCGAGAGTATCCGAAAACAGGGGCTCATCACCGGCTGAATGCCACATACCCTGTGCCTTGGTGTAGGCCTCGACCCGGGCGATAACCTCTTCATCACGTCCGGTCAGGCGCATATAATCCAGGGTTTGTTCATCAACAGGGAAAAAACCACAGGTCGCCCCGTATTCAGGGGCCATATTGGCAATCGTGGCGCGATCCGCCAGTGGCAAATCAGCCAGACCCTCACCATAGAACTCCACAAACTTGCCAACGACCCCCTTGGCCCGCAACAGCTGGGTGACAGTCAACACCAGGTCAGTGGCGGTGATGCCTTCCTTGAGTTTACCTTTGAGTTTGAAGCCCACCACTTCCGGAATCAGCATGGAGATCGGCTGGCCGAGCATGGCGGCTTCGGCTTCAATGCCCCCGACACCCCAGCCCAGCACACCCAGGCCGTTGATCATGGTGGTGTGGGAGTCGGTGCCGACCAGGGTGTCCGGGTAGGCCACCTGTTTGCCATCCACTTCCTGGCTCCAGACGGCCTGGCCCAGGTACTCGAGATTGACCTGGTGGCAGATGCCTGTGCCGGGCGGAACCACACGAAAATTGTCAAAAGCCTGCTGGCCCCAGCGCAAAAACTGATAGCGCTCCTTGTTGCGCTGGGTTTCCAGATCCACGTTGTCTTTGAAAGCTGACTTGTTGGCAAAGGAGTCCACCATGACCGAGTGGTCGATCACCAGATCCACCGGAGACAAGGGATTGATCTTCTGGGGATCATCGCCCAGCTCGCTGACTGCAGCCCGCATGGAAGCCAGATCCACAACGCCGGGCACCCCGGTGAAGTCCTGCATCAAAACCCGCGCCGGGCGGAAGGCAATTTCCTGATTGCTGCTGGCGGTTTTCTGCCAGTCGACCAGAGCCTGGATATCCGCATCGGTTACCGTTTTACCATCCAGATTACGGATCAGGTTTTCCAGAAGAACTTTTAAAGAGAAGGGTAAACGGTCAAGCGAGCCATAGTGTTTGGCCGCTTCGGGAAGGCTGAAATAGGTGTACGTCTGGCTTCCTGCTTTTAAATCATGTTGAAAAGCGGAAGGTGAAGTCATGTCTATCTCCTTATCTTTATGGACTAGAGTGGTTAGTAGTGTGGCAAATAAAAACGGATTTTGCTGAGTTAAACGCCGAATTTTTGCATTAATAAAAAAGTTACAAAAAGTGCATTAATCGACTAGGCTCAAATTATTATGTCCAGACCACTAAGAATTGAGCTTCCGGGCGGACTCTACCATCTGACTGCAAAAACGGACGAGGAAGTCTTGTTTCCGGTGACTGAGGACAGGTTGGAGTGGATGGAGTTGTTGAAGGGTGTGATCCACCGCTACAACTGGCAATGTCTGGCCTGGTGTCAACTGGATCGGCATTACCACCTGGTTGTGCGTTTACCGAAAGGACGCCTGTCGTTGGGTATGCGACAGCTCAACGGCCTCTATACCCAAGCCTACAACCGTCGTCACGGTCGTAAGGGCAGCCTGTTTGCCGGGCGTTTCAAGGCCCTTCTGGTGGACGACCAAACCCACCTTTTGCCCTTGGTTCGGGATATCCTGACCGAGCCCTGGTGCCGGGACTGGATTTCCCGACCGCACAACTGGCCCTGGGGCAGTATTCAAGCTTTGCTGGGTGAGCCTATGCCGGACACTTATCCGCCCCTCCATCTGGAACCTCTGGAGCGTCATCCGCAAGTGCGTGGGCGAAGTCAGCATTTCTGGAAAGATTATTTGTATCGGGTTAAAAAAGAGCCTGAAGTCTGGAAGGACGTGCATTATCAGGCTTTTCTTGGGCATCAGACCTTTGCCCGGCAGATGCTGAAAAAGCTGCAGATGCAGCCTCGACATTTTAGGGCCAGGCGCCTGAGTCTGAACGACTACCAGGCTTATTACCCTTCTCCGGACAGTCTGGTTTTGGCTTATCTGGAAGGGGGGTACACTCTTCAGCAGGTGGCCGATCATTTTGAGGTGCACCCTTCAACCGTGAGTCGCCGGGTTCAGGCCTGGGAAAAACAGCAGCAAACCCGGCAATCCGCCGGTTAAGGTCAAGGATGACCATCGGCATAAAAATGATAGTTGCTGCGTCCGGTCTCCTTGACGGTGTACATGGCCTGGTCTGCCTTGTGAATCAGTTCGCTGGGGTCATCACTGTCAAAAGGGTAGAGGGCGATCCCGATACTGGCTCCGACCTGAAAGTCCTGCCCTTTGACTGTGAAAGGGGTTTCCAGGGCTTGCAAGAGCTTGCAGGCCAGGGTTTCAGCACCGAAAAGTGTAGTGGACTGGGAAGCAAAACCGGTGATGATAAAGACAAACTCATCCCCGCCCAGCCTGGCAAAAGTATCGGATTCGCGAATAATTTGACTCAGGCGACCTGCAATCAGGCAGAGAATGGCGTCACCGGTATCATGCCCGTATTGGTCATTGATGGGCTTGAAACCATCCAAATCAACAAACAGCAAGGCAACGGCACCTCTTTCCCGTCTGGCCTTGGCCAGAGACCTTTCCAGGCGATCATCCACCAGTAGACGGTTGGGCAGACCGGTCAGGGCATCGTGAGTGGCCAGATGGGCCATTTCTGCATCATGCTGACGCAAAAGTGTCATTTCACTGGCCATGCGCAGATTGATGGCCCTTCGCAACCGGCTGGCTGCGGCACGATGATGGCGCTCCCAGGGCAGGCTTTGTCCACGTACCTGTTCTTTCCAGGCTGTAAAAGACTGTCGGGGAGAGATTCGTGTTTCAGCCTCGGCAGGCTCACCGGCCCAGCTGATTTCCCGAGGCCTTTCTTTGCGCAGGAAAACCAGATATTCATCTCCCGTATGGGCCAGTGGTAAAAATAAATAACCGCATATCCAGTCGGCTTTGCCCAGGTATTCTTTGGGAAGGTGCTCAGAGTAAGCCATGCCCGCATGAGTCTGATGCCGGACGGCATTACGCAGACTTTGCATTTCAGTCGCATCCAGGCATTGGCCATAGTGATAAAAAACACCGTCCAGGCGTAGAAAGATGGCATCGCATTCAAAGGGCGCCAGGAGATTTTCCAGGCCACCCAAAGCCTCTTCCAAATCAAAGGCGGCTTGAAAAGGGGCATTGAATTGATCAATGGCACGGCCCAGGCGGGTCATCTGATGGTTGAACTGGCGATTCAGGGCCAATTGCAGATTTTCACTGACCAACTGGGAAACCATTTTACAGAAGGTGCGCACCGGCTGGCTCAGATAATTAGGCTGGTCGCCATGGCAAACGATCATTCCCCAGAGATGGCCGTCCGGCATCAGGGACATGGTCAGGGAGGAGGCTGTTCCCATGTTGCGCATATACTCCAGGTGCACCGGAGATACACTTCTCAACTGGGTGTAGGTCATATCCAGCTCGCCAGTGAGAGGGTTGTTTTCTGGCACCAGAGGAACAGGCGTGTAGTTGGCATTACTGATGCGCCGGACGCGGTTGATGCGATAAAGGCGTCGGGCCTGGGCAGGAATATCACTGGCTGGAAAATGATGACCTAAAAAGCGCTGCTGACCATCGGCACGGTCTTCAATAATGATCTGGCCATTCCAGTCGGCATCGAATTTGTACACCATGACACTTTCATGCCCCGTGGTCTGGCAGATCAGTCGGGCCGCCATTTTTAACAGCCGGTCAGGATCATGAGTGAGTTCCAGCTCGTGAAAAAAATTGTTGAGCTGAGTGAATAAGCGGTAGGTCAGCAGTTGATCGTCTTCGGGCAGAGGTTCCATTTCAACCAGAATACCGCCGGCATTATGATGACCACGCAGGACAAAACCCTGATCCTGGTACTGTATGGGCTTCAGAGTAGGCTGGTAGTTGGGTGGGAAGGATAAAACCTCTTTCAGAAAACCCTGCAACTGCTTACCCAAAATCTCAGTTAGGGGCTGACCGAGTAGCTGCTCGGTCTGAAGCCCCAACCAGGCATTGGTATTGTCGCTGACTTGAAGGATATTGAAGTTTTCGTGATCCAGAACCAGCAAAAGTCCATCCGGCTGGATGGCTCCAGGGGTGTGGATGGGTGCTTTCTCACAGTTGGCAAGATCATGGGTGGCTGCTTGAGTCACTGAAGCTGAACCTCTTGAGGGTATGGCAGAGAGACCTGCTGGAAAAGCCGGAAAATCATCAGCGCATTAGGCTAGTGGGCTTAATTGAGAGGGTCAAACAGAAAAAATCATTAAAATCATAAGGTTATGGGGGCAGGTTTTGCATTGGCAGGCTTTTTTTCCGATTTGATCAGGATAAACAACTGCATGTTGTCATTTTTTCAGTTATATATCCTGATTTACTGCATTTTTCTGCGTTTTAAATTCAGTGATTGAGGGAAAGGTGTTTGTAACCTCTATCGATCAGATCCTCACCTGAGTTGATATAAATAAAATTAATCTTTTTTGTTGCTTGAGTGGCGGCAGTGGCATTCTTATGTATTTTTGCTTGTATTTGCATTAGACTCTGGATTCCAAATTTTTATATCAGGAAGTGCTGATCTATGCGTCCTCTGCTGAAACGTTTTCTTCCCCTGGTCATTATTCTGGTTGCTCTGGCAGGCTTTGTGGTTTTACGCATGACCCGCCCGGAACCGCCTCCCGCAGGTGATGAGGAAAGGCGCTGGCCAATTGCTGTGATGCAGGTGCAGCCGGGTGATTACGCCCCGCAGTTGCGCCTTTTTGGTGAGTTGACCAGCCAGACGGATGCCACTTTACGTGCCAGAACAGCCGGTGATATTCAGAAAATACGGGTGCGTGAAGGCCAGCAGGTAACTCAGGGTCAGGTATTGTTACAGCTGGATGACCTGGATGCCCGCGCACTTTACCAGCAACGCCAGGCGGAGTTGCAGGATCTGATTTCCCAGCGTGATCAATTACAGAGCCAGCATCAGGTGGATCAACAGGCGCTGGTGCAGGAAAAAGGGATGCTGCTTTTAGCTGAACGCCAGTACAACCGTATGCGCCAACTGGCTGATGCCAACCGTGCTTCACAACGGGAAGTGGATGAAGCCCAGCTGTCCCTGACGCAGCAGCGCCTGGCTGTGATGAATCGGGAGTTGGCTGTAGAGCAGTATTCTGCGCGTTTACAGCAGCTGGAAAGCAGCCTGCAACGTGCCCGAACCCAGCAGCAATTGGCACAGCGTGACCTGGAAGCAACCCAGCTTAAAGCTCCAACTGACCTGCGGATTCAGGAGGTTCTGGTGGGTGAAGGAGATCGTGTTGCAAGCCAGGCACCTCTGATCAGTGTGTTTGTACCTGAACAGCTGGAAATGAAAGCTCGTCTACCGGTGAGCCATGTGGCCCAGTTGCAGGCCGCTCTGGCTGCGAAGAAGCCGTTGTATGCCCGGGCACAAGTGGGGGACGAGCAACTGGTTTTCCAACTTCGTGAGCTGGCGGGTCATACCCGTAATGCGGCGGGTATCGAGGCCGTTTTCACTCTTGCCGAAGGTCGCCCGGAAGATCTGGCCTTGGGGCGTTTTGTGGATGCCCGGCTGTCTTTGCCGGAAGTAAAAGCCGTATTCTGGCTGCCAGTGGCTGCCGTTCAGGGTCGTAACCGGATTTATCGGGTGGTGGACAATCGCCTGGAAGGCCTGGATGTGGAGTTGAAGGGCCATCTCTTACTGAAAGGCGAGCCGGGAGTGCTGGTCTCTTCCGGGAAACTCCAGGCTGGTGACCGGGTTTTGGCCAACCGTCTGCCCAATGCCATGCAAAGCCTGCTGGTGGAAGTGACGGAAACCCGCGATCTGGCCGGTGTCAGGGAGGCCGCTGAATGAAAGAGCAGGGCGGCCTGATCGGCCTTTTTCTTCGCCATCGTCTGGCCAGCACACTACTGATTGTCTTGATGCTGATGTCCGGCAGCTGGGCTTTGAACAAGCTGAATACCCAGTTTTTCCCCAATTTTTCCCTGGATATTGTCAGTGTTCGTGTCATCTGGGCGGGGGCCAGTGCTGAAGATGTGGAAACCGGTGTGACTCTGCCACTGGAAAATGAGCTGCGCAGCGTGGATGGCCTTAAATCCATGACATCCACCTCTTCTTTGGGCATTGCCGCCATTACTCTGGAGTTTCGTGATGGCACTGACATGACCCAGGCGTTGGCCCAGGTGGAAGACCGGGTGGCGCAGTTACGCAATCTGCCAGAAGCAGCGGAAACTCCGCTTGTCAGCCGTATTGTGCGTTATGAGCCAATAGCCCGCTTGCTGCTGACCGGGTTGGATGACCCTGATGAAATGCGCAGCCTGGCCCGCCAGTATGAGCAGGAGCTACTGGATATTGGTATTGAACGGGTGGATTTTGCCGGTCTGCCTGAGGAAGAAATGGCCATTGAAGTGCCCCTGGCCAACCTGATGGCCTTGTCTCTGACACCTCGACAGCTTGCCGACCAGATTGCTGCTTTCACCCAGGATCAGCCCGCCGGTCTGGTGGGACGCGACCAGGGAGGACGGCAGTTGCGGGTGCTGGAGCAGGCGCGGGATGAGAATGCTTTTGCCGACTTGCCGATTTCTGCCAGCTCCGAGCAGGGCTTGGTCCGGTTGGGCGATTTTGCACAAATCAGCAAACGGCCCCGTGATGGCCAGACTCTGATTCGCTATCAAGGCAAACCTGCTGTGGAGTTGTGGTTGCAGCGCACTGAGTCAACGGATGCTTTGGATGCTGCGCGTCTTTTCAATGACTGGCTGACAAAAACCCGGCAGACCAAGCCGCCGCAGGTGGAGCTGGAGGTTTACGACCAGCTCTGGGAACTGATTGATGAGCGCATCACGCTGTTGCTGAAAAATGGTGCCGGCGGTTTGCTTCTGGTCCTGGGCATCCTGTTTTTATTCCTGAGTGGTCGTTTGGCGATCCGGGTGGCTCTGGGCATTCCCATTGCTTTCACCACGGCTTTTGTGGCCCTCTGGTTGTTTGGTGGCAGCATCAACATGATGTCCCTGTTCGGTTTTATTATGGCTCTGGGCATCATCGTGGATAATGCCATTGTGGTTTCCGAGCATGCCTACACTTTGCGTGGACAGGGTTATTCGGCAGAAGAGGCTGCTGAGGAAGGAGCCAAACGCATGCTGGGGCCGGTGATTGCCTCTTCCCTGACGACAGTGGCGGCTTTTTTCCCCTTGATGCTGGTGGGCGGCATTATCGGCAACATCATGTTTGAAATTCCACTGGTGGTGATCTGTGTCATCCTGGCCACTCTGATTATCAGTTTTCTGATTTTGCCGCATCAGCTCAAACGTGGCCTGGCTGTTGATCCCAAAAAGCTGAATACCTCGTCAAAGCAAGGTCTCAGTGCCCGCTTTGAACGCGGACTGGAATCTTTCCGGGATCTGCGTTTTCGTCGCTGGGTGACTGGAGCCGTGGAGCGTAAAGGTCTGACTCTGGCGATTGCTCTGGCCTTGTTTATTCTGGCTGTGGGCATGCTGGCCGGCGGGCGTGTCGGTTTTACCTTCTTCCCCAGCCCGGATGGCACCACAGTTCGCGCTAATGTTGCTTTTGTGGCCGGGACTTCACCCCGGAAGGTTGAAGAATTCATGCTGAAAATGGATGCAGCACTTCTGGAGGCGGTGCAGTCTTTGGGAGAAGAGGTGATCCAGACTCGGGTTACACGCTTGGGCCAGCAGTTGTCACAAGAAGGCAATGCACCGCGTGGTGATCAATTTGCCTCCCTGCTGGTGGAGCTGACGTCCCCGGATCGTCGGGAGGTCAGTAACCAGCAGTTGATTGATGCCTGGAACCGGGAAATGCCTAAAGTGGCCGGTCTGGATTCGGTGGTGATTACCGCCGTGACCGGTGGCCCCCCCGGACGTGATGTGGATGTTCGCCTGGAAGGCGGCACAGCCGAAGAATTGAAAGAAGCTGCATTGGAACTGGCCGGGCGTATGCAGGATATCCCCGGGCTTTTTGCGGTAGAGGATGACACTCCTTATGGTCGTGAACAGCTTCTGGTGCGTTTGCGCCCCGAGGCTCTGTCCCTGGGTTACAGTCCACGTAGTCTGGCTGCGGAATTGCGTGGCTTCTTTGATGGCAGCCTGGTGCAGCTTTATCAGGATGGTCTCGAAGAAGTAGAGGTCAGGGTACGCTTGCCGGATGAAGAAAGGCACAGTGCTGCGATTCTCAACCAGCTGGCACTGCCACTGGCCTCCGGGGATGGTTGGGTGCCTTTGCAGCAGTTGATCGAACTGGATTACCAGCCCGGCTTTGAAACCCTGCGTCATGCCGATGCGCGTCTGGCCATTCATGTGTCCGCTGAAGTGGATCGCGCTCAGGGCAATGCCGGACAGATTCGTGAAGGCCTGGCGGCCGAGGTTTTACCGGAACTGGCCGAGCGTCATGGCATCAACTGGTCCTTCCAGGGGCGGGCTGTCGATCAGCAGGAAACCCTAGGGGATATGCAGATGGGCCTGTTGTTTGCCCTGGCTGCCATTTTTATTGTTCTGGCCTGGATGTTCGGCAGTTATCTGCTGCCGCTGGTGGTCATGTCGATTATTCCTTTCGGGCTTTTGGGGGCGACCCTGGGTCATTTTGTGATGAATATCGAACTGACGATCCTGTCACTTTTCGGCCTTTTTGGTTTAACGGGCATCGTGGTCAACAATTCCATCATTCTGGTCAGCTTTTATCAGGGGCTGCGAAAAGAGGGCCTGGAGCGGGAAGCCGCCATTGTTGAAGCAGCCTGCCAGCGTTTGCGGGCGGTTCTGATCACCTCCACAACAACCGTGGTGGGCCTGGTGCCGTTGCTTTTTGAAACCTCGGTGCAGGCCCAGTTCCTGATCCCCATGGCAGTTTCCATTGTTTTCGGTCTGGCCGTGGCAACGCTGCTGGTTCTGGTGGTGATACCGGCCCTGCTGGGCTGGGTTGAAGGTTGGAGAGACAAACTCGAAGGCGCTTGACCCTGATGGGTGCTATGCCGGATAATGTTTAAAACAGCTGTTTTAACTTTATTGTTCGCCGCAGGAGCGCCCATGGCCCAGTCGGATACCGTCACACGAATTTTAGATACAGCCGAAGCTCTTTTTGCTGAAAAGGGCTTTGCTGAAACCTCCCTGCGTACCATCACCAGTAAAGCCAAGGTCAACCTGGCTGCGGTCAACTATCATTTTGGTTCCAAAAAAGCCCTGATCCAGGCGGTTTTTGCCCGTTACCTCGACCCCTTCTGTGAGCAATTCAATA
>Ga0306901_1000139_pt1 | contig 36610 bp, 55 predicted proteins | sample AntRauMFilla3767_FD_190431 | JGI IMG/M metagenome (GOLD analysis project Ga0306901, IMG submission 190431) | Saline lake microbial communities from Rauer Islands, Antarctica - Metagenome Filla 3 #767 (v2) (version 2) | ecosystem: Environmental > Aquatic > Non-marine Saline and Alkaline > Saline ... | reverse complement strand
GACCCTATCTCATGCCCTATTGGGTGGAATATAGCCCCCGTGATGCCACCAACGGGCAACGTCATTATAAAACCCTTTGTCATTGCCCACATCCATGAATAACCCTCATCACCAAGGCGGTATCCAAGCAATTTTGCAATCCAATTATTAAGGGCATATAGCGTGCTGTCACGTCCATCCGCCTCTGTGATTATGCCGTCACCGTCCTTGTCCTCTGTGTGGCCTGTCCAACGCAAATATGCCCATGTTGCGGACTCTTTACCCGCAAGTGCTATGCCTGAAAAAATAAACCATAGGCCAATTACAACCAATGGTGACACGTCAAACATCGTACCCCAACCCCAAACGGCAACCGTGCCAACCGATACGGCAATAATCCATTCAGGCAATTTATGTGTCCATGAGGTCAAGCCCTGCCATTTGGATGACCACGGCAAAGATGCGCCACTCTCTGCACTCCAATATGCAAACCACAAAACCGTAAACAAACTCAATAAAATTCCAATAACCATGAGCTGTCTCTCTTTCTTTTAAAACTTAATTTTCATCCACCCAAAACCGCGCACTGCCAAATAAGCCAAACGGCCGTGCCATGACTTTATACCATGAAACTCAATTGCCTGTAAAAACAATCTATCAATATCCTTGCGCGTAAACACAAATGAAATCATGTTTATGTCCGCAACGCGCCCCATGCGCCTGTAAAAATAATCATGAACCAATGCACCTGCGCGGTGTATTCCATCACGCTCAAATCCAATCAATGCCATAGCAAAACGGGGCACACTTGCCCCATCATACGTCATACCTTTTGAGATTTGGAATGTGTGTTGCTCACCGTCAATACCTAAAACAAAGCGGTAATTTTCATTCAATTTATACCTGTTATTGCCTGACTCACCATGCGGTCTTATATCAGGCTGTGGTGAATCAATTATTTTTATACGCATTATTAAAAGCCCTTTCCACAGCCTCTTTGGATGTAAACGGCTTTGTGTCATGCGCCTCATAAACAACACGCTCTGAATTGAAACATTTTTGAACATGTGTCCCAACCACCAACGCAATGCCCTGTATTTGCTCATTGGTCAATTCAACAAAACCGTTTTCAGCTTTCCAATTGATTGCAACACCTAATTGTGATGCCCCCAATAAGTTTGAACGTGATTCACTATCCGTTTGGATAAGCATACCACTCACCTCAACACCGCCATTTTCCATTGTTTTTCGGTATTCTGATATGTGCCCCTTGATTTCACGCGGGCTGTCCTGTGTGAGTATAGGGTCATTATCCTCAACGGCTATCAAATCCAATCCCTTTTGAGGTCTTGAATAAATCGCAACAATATCGCCCTGCTCATCTTTATAAATATATTTCATGATTAAATATTTCCTCTAAAATCTTTCCAACCTTTTGTTTGGATATTAACTAAACCTGATGAGTTTGTATGCCTGTGCTGTATCTCTGCATTTTCGTCTGCAAGTATTTCAAAATCATTATTATTTACAACTGTATTTGAGGATGAGGTTGCGTCATACAAAACCGTGTACTCACCACCTGCCACTTTTGATGCGACATAGTAAATTGATACCGCGGTTGTGTTGTCTGCAATATCGCCTGATATTAAAGCAAGTGTCACAATGCCCTCTGGCACTGATATTGCAAAATCAGTCAATGATGAAATTGTTGCCGTTGAATTGTAGTCCACTGGCACATCATCCCACATGAAACGCTCACCATATTGCTTGTAAGGCTCAATGTTTGATGAGGAGTCTGTCAAGAATGACCCCACACGCCTGTATGACATATAAGAGGAGTCGGCAAGTAAATTGACCGCATCAACATCACTGTCAAATCCTGCGTCAACTGTTGTACCATCTGTCATAACAAATATGTGATACCACGTATTAGGGGATAAAGTGAGGGATGACGGAAAACCGCCCTCATTGTCACCAACTGCCCAATCCGCATCAATGCGTTTTGTGATTTGAGTTTCAAGCAATATGTCACCGCCGTCATCAATATCACGGCATGAGCCAACTTTTATCAAAATATCATGGTCATTGTCTGCATCAATAGCGGTATTTAATCCACTGATAAAACCGCGTGGCAATGTAAATGCGCTGTTTTCTGTGACCTGCAACCAATTTGAGCCATCATCCGTGGTTGGGTTTTCACCCACGTTGCCCTGCACGGCTTTAAATAGCACACCCGCAACATTCGCAATTGAGCCTGTAAAGTATTCCTGTGAGGCGTGCCACTCTGGTACACCGATTTGGTGAACATATGCGGATAAGGCCGTTGAGGTGTATGCAAACGCATTAAAATCTTGTTTGGTGGGCAATCCATTGACCCCAACAATTCCCCAACCCCTTAAAAAATCTGTATTGATATTTGCATCAAGCGTATCATCTTGTGTTTCCGCACCAAAAATTGTGCGTTCCGTACCAAGCGCATCATCCGCGAATGGTTTTAAATTTCCGTCAAATCTTGTTATCTGTGCCATGTTAAAAAATCACTTTCTCTGCAAAATACCCATCTGAATCGCCAAACTTTTCACCGAAACCAACGGCATAATCATTATCACCAAACCCAAATGTCTGTGTCCGATCTGCTTTTACAATCTTATTGTACCTCACGCCCTGCGGTTTGGGAAGTAAGTTTAATTCATTGATAAGGCGCAAACGCTGTCCCTCATAAACGGGTGAAATATACAAGTCCAATGACATATTGTAATTGTCTGCAACATACGCACGTTTTTCAAACGCTGTTTGGATAACTTGTTGAACGGATATGCGGTCATCACTGATCATGTACGCGCTCACATTATTCACCGCAATCTTTGCCTTGATAATCAACCTATATGTTGGGTCATCCATCTGCAAATCTGTGTATTCAGGTGTGAACCTTTCAATAAACGGGGCACTTGAATCAAGCGCATTGAACTTGTCCGCAAACCCACGGGCGTTTGAATTTTCCTCAAATCCAAAACCAATCTTATCAACAACCGATTTGACCGAACGACCAACGCCAACAATCTTTCCAATCAAATCAAGGCGGTGTCCGTATGCCGTATCAACATCAAACTCATCTGGAAACGTATTGATGATGTTATGTTCTTTTTCATATTGTGATATTTTAAATTCAATCTCTGCCCTTGCCTTTGGCTTGCTGTAATATTGCTTTATCAGTAATTTTGCATATTCTTGAATAAAAGCACTCATTAAACCACCTCATTGACCGTTATGTTTGCCGTATCAATATCGAATTTTGAGCCAAAATCACAAATCAAATTCTCATCTGTGAATGTCAAATTGTCATCTGAAATTTCCAAATCAGATAAAACAAAATTGTCACCCGCTTGATAAGCCAATGAATACAATTGTGATGCCCGTGCGTTTTCTTGAATACGATATGACCGTGATACCAACTTTTGCTTAATTAATTCAACATCAACGGGGCTATCTGTCTCTGTCCGTGTTGCGGTGACGTTCACATAAAGGTCAACAATCACGGGGCGGTCAAAATTTATTTCATGCTGTATAACAAATTCTCTACCATCGGGGCGCAATAAAACCTCATTGAATATGCCTGAAACATCACCTTTTGTGCGTATCCCTGCGGTGCGGTTTTTGGCTATCGTTTCCACAATGTCCGTTGTCTCACCACCCTCAACAACACACCAAATTGTGTGCGCTGTGATGTCCCGTATCACATCCGTGGTATCTGTATCGTTTTCCTCAACAACAACGTCCGTGACGCTTTCTAAATCGGACAAACGGGCAAACAAACCACCCACTGTGGAATATGCGGGGTTTTCAACCGACTTGGCACGCCTTATGCGCAATTCTGCGTCCGTTTCCTCATCAAGCCCCGCAACTGCAATGGCGGGGTTTGTGACACTAACCACACCCAACACAACATCACTTTGCTCTGTGATGGTGTTTGCATCGGCTGTAATCTCACCAAAAACCTTTGAGACAAATGACACGGTATTTGTGCCCAATGCCAACGCAACGCTTGTGGTGACAATCCACTCTTGCCCCAATTCATCCTCAAGGGTGTAATTGGCGGGCAATGTCAAAATCCTGTCTGTGACAATTTCCATTTCAACGGTTGAGCGTGTGGCGGGCTTGCGCTGTATTCCTGAAAACTTAATCAATTTATTAAGCCACTCACCAAATGCCAAATCAGCATCCATCTGGTTGTAAAGGTTGAGCAAAAATTCCTCAATGTCTGCGATTGCCTTTGCCTCAATACCAACACGCTGTCCATCAGGTGTTGATGCCTCAAGGTTGATGTCATTCCCATAAATTGCACGGTATCCATCACGCAACTCTTGTGTAATTTCCGTCAATGTGCGGATGTCTAAACCCTCAAATGTAAAACTTGGTGTTGTCATGCCTCAATCCTTATCTCGTCCTGTATAGTGTCCTCAAAAAGTGTTGTGATTGCCAACTCAATTGTGACACCCCTATTTTTATCACGGTTTGTGATTTGTAATTTTGTGATTGATTTGACAAATTGTGTTTCTAAAACAACACGCTCAATCGCTCTCAATATCTGTGTTTCCGTTCCCTTATTTCCCAACAACGTGTACCAATCAATCCCTGTCTTTGTGTCCAAAAACCAATCATTTATAAATGACTTGATTCGGGTTTGCACATTTTGATAAACGGCAACACCATTGCGCTTGTATTGCGCACGGTTTTTTCCAAAACGCCAATCACCGTCTTTATCTAAACCTGATACAATCGTCATGTGTTTGGTGTCCCCGTGTTTCCACTGCCTGTTTGTACGCCATTGTGTGTGTGTGATTTAACGCTCACGCCATCAACCGTCACATCACCACCTGTCAACACAAAGTCTATACCATTCATGTTGACTGTACCACCACCGCCATCACCATTGATGGTCATATTCCCATTGACTGTGAGGTTTCCTGTGATGGTGTGGTTGCCCGCTTGCACCCTATTGCCCTCATGGTCATAATTTCCCTCTTGCCGTGTATCACCAACCTGTTTTATGACGCTTGGTATTGGAATTGCTTGACCAAGGGGATTGATGCCCACAATGGCAAACCCATCTGAATAATCGTGCATACGGTACTCAAGGGGTATTTCATTATCAACACCGCCATACCAATTATCAAAACAACGCTCTGTGAATATCAACAAAGCATAATCACCCACCGCAATTGGATGCGCTGTGTATGACCCACCGCCCTGCATGAAACACGGGGGAACGGCTTTAAACTCTGGCAATTGAACCTTTTGACCATCAACCACACGCGCCAATACAGGCTTGCAATTGATTGTGGTTTGCCCAACGGCTGTCACACGCGCAATGGTTGCTGTGTGCAAATTCGCAAGGCTCTCATCAATGACCTGCGTGATAATATCCAATAATTGTTTTTTCTCGCTCATAAAACCACATAATCCTTTGCCAAAATACATGTCACGGTTTGCATCCATGATGACCCGTTATATTCACCATCATAACCTATTGTATTGATTTTATATATTCCATTTAAGGCGGGCGCATAAATTGAGTTTAACTCACACAAACCACCAACCTTGAGGGATGGATTCATTGTTGTCTGAAACGTCACCTTGCTTTCCTCACGACTTGGTGTGCTCAATAAACCCGTTGAGGCTTGCACCACTGGCACAAAGCTATTGATAACCTCATTGCTCTTGAGGATATTCAATTGACCATTATCAATAAAATATTGCTCGCCATTCAGGTTTTCACGAATCAGTTTCCATGAATTGCCCACCAACACACGGGGGCGAATCAGTTTTTTTTGTGTTGTAATTTTACCTTTTCGGATGTTTGGCATATCCTCAAGGATTGCGTCAATTGGGCTTTTACCTTGAACCGTCTTTGAGGTGAATGAAAAACGGGCATCAAACCCGCCATCAATACATTCCATTGTGATAGGTAAGTCTGCTCCTTGGCGTGACCGTTCACCTATATTCACATATCCCTTGAAAATTGTCTCAATACTGCCCACATATCCAACCTTTAAAGACACCTCAAAATTCTTTTTTTCCTGTGCATTTTTAACAATTGCCAACTGGTTTGATTCGGACAATCCAAACACACGGACATTCATTTTGTTGAGGCTCTTATCTGTGGATTTATCCGCATTGAAAGAGATATCAAACGGGGGGCGCACCACAATGGCACGCTCCAATTCCGTTTGTATCGTCAATTCATAATCACGGTTAAACCTCAATTGGCTGCCCCCTCAAACGCTCAATGTCATCTGGCTCAAGCATGTAAAGAGAACATCGCCCGTTGACAAAATCATTGCGGTCAATCGGGTCAAACCCTGTGCCGTTGTTATCTGTCACCAAAAAATCAAATGGAAGGTTGCTTGATAGCATATGCGGGGTTTTCACTGACAATTTCCCGCCATTAAACTTGCGCCCTTTATATTCAGCATTGAAAACCCATATTGAAACCATAGGCAAATACCGCAAAGTCAATATAATTTCACTTTCCTGAAACAGAATTACATGCCGTTGTAAAACCTCATTGCCTATATTTTGAATCTCAATCACCGAAAACCCCCGCAATATCACTTAACCCGCTTGAACGAACCTCATCACTGGATACGGCACGACCCTCTTGTGCGCCCTTGTCTTTTATCGTATCAGCTTGACCACCCAACGACTCTGCGGGGTTTGCCCCTGCCCGTTCAGCCGTACCGCCTCCACGGGTTGAAACCCTATCAACGGCAACAAAATTCAAATCCGCAATCCTGAAACGCTCTGCCTCAATCGTAAATGTCACACCATCGCTTGTATTTGACCGCTCAATGATGACTGATTTTATGCTCATGCTGTCATAAATACGGTACGGCATTTGGATTGAAACAAGTTGGCTTCCATAGTGTATATTTTCCATGGCATCCAAAAATTGCTCACCCAATGGCTTTGAAAGATTGTCAATATTGCCCAATAAGCTGTTTGCCTGTGCGCCCGCATTGATAAGGTTTTCAAGTTTGTTTATTTGTGACACCGCATTGGATGAAACCTTGGTGAAATTTATTGCCTGTGATGGTGTCAAGCGTGGGAAATACTGCGTTATCTGCCCCAAATTGTTGTCAAGGGATTGCACGCGGTCAACCAAAGTGTTTGGTGTCTGATACACATCACCGATTGAGCCACTGATTGTCAACAATTCAGGCTTTTTAACACGATGGTCATTGAGCGGTGAACCGTCCTCAACATATGATGTTGGGTTGTCTGCCTTTAATGTAAGGCGGTCATTGACACGTGCAAACAAAGAAAACCCACCAATGCCTATTTGTTGCAATGGATACGGTAAACGCTCACGATTCAATAGTTGCTCTAAAAACGGCATTTAAAGCCCCCCATGTCCTGTTTGGGCACTAGCATCATTCATTTGCTTTTGCATACTGTCTGCCACCGCTCTGCCCGCCTCTTGAGGGTCTGCGGTTTTAATATCAATCTTGATGTCTTGGTTGACACTGCGGTTGTCAATGCTTGATGAGCCAACGCCACCCGTTTGCTCACTTTGTGAAAAGACACCAACAACCTTTTTAAATGCTGTTTCACCCAATTTTCCCAATGCGCCAAAATCCAATGAGAATATTGCCTTTAAGACATCCCAAACCCACGTCAAATAGTCGCCAACAAACTTGAGGTCAACACCAAACGCTTTGAAAAAATCACCAATGACGGATTTTCCACCCGCGAACGCTGTAAACAAGTCATCAAAAACAAGGATAAGCCCAACCACCAACGCAACAATTGATGTTATTGGAAAAAACGATGCCATCAAAACACCAACCGCGGTTGTCACACCTGCCAATACGGGCTTAAATTGCAAGAAAAAGCCAATAACATCAACAATAATTGAGCCGACATTCCATATAGCTTTCCCAAAACCAATGAGCACTGTGATTCCGTCTGAAATTCCCTCGCTCAACCATTCTTTATTCACAACGATTAAGTCCTTAAAACCTTTTGTCAATTTTGTCATTTGTGGTGCGAAACCGCCCGCAATCTCTACCTTTAGATTTTTAAATGCAAGGGTTGCAATACTCAATTCATCATTGTAATTCGCCGCCGCCATTGCCGTTTCGGTTGACACTTGCCCAACCTCACGTGAACGCTCACGCAATACCGCCATCTCCTCATTTGTTTTCATCAACAATTGAACGGATTCGGTTGTCATTCCCAATTTTCGCGCAATAGATAAAACCTGTGTTTGGTCAAGTTCCATAGACACAATGGTTTCACGCAATTCACCAAAAATTTTATCCGCTGTTTTTGCCCGTCCGCTTGCGTCCTTGAGGTCAATTCCAAACTTTTTAAATATCTCGACACCCTCACCCGTACCCATGGCAACGGCCTCACCGATTCGCTCTGTCAAACCCTCAAGTGATGCACTCATGCCATCAATTGAACCGCCATTGACCATTGAGGCAAAACCCAACTCTTGAATTTTCTCAATGGAAATTCCTGTCTGCCTTGACATTTGCACCATAGGGTCAATGGATTTTAAAATACTGTCTGCCCACATGGTCAAACCTGATAACGCGCCAAATGTTGCTGTGGCAAATGCGCCAAGCCCCTTAATTGCGCCGGTCAATTGTTTGTTGTATTCACCCAATGGTGCGGTTGAACCTTCAAAGGCAAATTTTGTGACAACCTCTGTGACCTCTGCCATTTTATCCTACCTTTGCTCTCTCTGAATCGTACCTGTGTTTTTCAATATTCATAATGATACGTTCGTACTCAAGAACATCAAGGAAACGTGGCGTGTCCCATTGTTCAATATAATCAATAGTACCATACCCCTTTTTTGATAAACAGAATATTGTCATGTCAATATCTGAAACATTGCTTTGGCGAATATAATCTTCGTCATTCTCACGGATATTAAATGTGAGTTTTAATTCGCGCCTGACAAAAAAGGGTATGAAATCACCCCCATGGCTGTTTTGTAAAACATGAAAAAGTCTTGTGGGTGTCTGTCCCAATGACCATCAAGTTTTGACAATTGCATACCATCAAACAAAACGGACTCCTCAACAATCTTCTCAACAACCTCAAAATCAGGCGAGTCAAAAAACATCAACTCATGCTTTTCAAGCAACTGAAAACGGGTGAACACTTTCAACCGTCTTTTGTGATTCAGCTTTGTGAATGTATATGTGTTGCCACTTGGCAATGTTGCCTCATTGTCATCAAAACACTGTTTTATTTGCTCACGGGCTTGCGCCTGTGATTCCTTCAACTCTTTCAAATCAACCATATCCGTTCAATCCTTTTTATAGTGCCCGTTTTGCATTTCTGAATTTCACTGTGTATTCCAGTGTGGCGTTTCCGTCCGTGTCGTTTTTGGTGTCCGATGGTTTGGTTGTGATTGAACCGCCCTCAAGCGTCCAACTTTCCTGTCCATCCGTACCGTCACTGTTGAAATCTTCTTTCATTGAACCTGTGAGAATGGTTGTGCCTGAATTGATAATGCTATTCAAAAACACATCGTCATCTGAAAACTTTTGAATTGTCATTTTAAGGTCATACACATTCGCATCTGAACGTGTATTGATTGACACACCACCGTCACTTGAATTGACTTGGCTTGTTTGAGGGTTTACGGGAGTAATTGTAATGATGTCCCCAACGCCAAACGATGTGAAAGCGTGACCATTTAAAACAAGCGTGACACTATCCGCATCTTTTGTAATTACTGCCATTTTATTATTCCTTTTCTATTATGTATTTACAGATTGAAATTGATGATGACATCAACCTTATGAATTGCGCCCGCATTTTTCACGGCAACTTGCATGGCGGGTGAGCGTCTTTGCGCCCGTTCGGATTGTGGTTGGTCTGCCAATGACCCCGCAAGAACATAATACCCAAACTCACGGATATTGCGCTTGAATGTATCCAAATCACCAAACGTATCAGGTGATGACCATTCACCCGCACCAAAGACACCGGCACGTACAAATCCACGTGTTGTCTTTTCAAGGCTGTCAACAATCTGATTTACGCCTCTGCGTGTCTGCGGTATTTTCGTTGCGGTTGTGCCCAACAAATTGAATGTGTCCGTTTGCACGGCATCAATATAAGCAATCAGGTTGTACCGATTATCAACAAAGTCATTTGCGCCCGACACTAAGATTTTAGGCACACGTTTGAATGTGGTGTAAATATCTAAACCAACATTTTTTGCCTTTGTAATCTCTGTTTGTGTGTAATCCTCTGCGGACACTGGCAATTCTTTTAAATTCATTGTCAATGCGCTGTTTTCAGCATTAAAGTTGACCGTGTGTGCCCGTGCCATGTATGCGGTTGCCAAACGTCTATTGCCCGCCTTTGAGAATAGGCAACGATAATTTGAAAGCCCACTCAACTTGATGTCCCAAACGGGGTTTGTCGTGGCAATCTCAAGGTTGGTTGATTGATTAAACACGTCATATGATAGCACGCCGTTTGCCTGACACCATTGAGCCAACAATTTTGCCTCTGCATTTAATGGTTTATCAACAAAAACAAAGCCTTTGAAATTCACCAATGATTTAAGTGCTGTGACCGCATCAACCTTTGTCTCGTCATCCAGTGTGCCCGATGCCACCCCGTCCGTTGACACTGCGCCCGTACCGCTTGCAAGGTTTAACAATTCACCAACATACGTGCCCGATGCACCCACACTGGCAAATGAAACCTCACTTGATGCACCCGTTGTGTCCGATGTGACAACAAATGCAAGATTTGAATATGAAACCGTTGCGCCTGTAATTTCAGCATTAAGCAATGTCACAATATCACTTGCCTCAATCACTGTGCGGAAATCAAGCCCCGTGATATTTTGTGCCGTTCCACCATCAACCGTGATGTCAAATGAGCCATCTGAAATCTTTTGTAATTCACCAACCAAATCAACCTCATTGACCTGTGCACCCTTTAAGACACCCGTGGTTGCGTCCGTGTCCTCATCTGCACCACGCCAATACCCAACGATAAACAAACCACCTGCATTGACCGCATTTGGCGTTGTGCCAAAGAAAGCCGTTGCGTGTTGGTAAACGTCCGATGATGTACCAAAGTCCGTGGCAACGCTCTCAATTTGTGAGTAAGCCTCATATCGGTTGGCTGTGCTCAACTTACCCAATTGTGATGTCATAACGGCAACAACATTCATATTGTCCCGTGCAAGGCTCACGCCCTCTGGCAAAAGTGTTGCGGTAACTACATTATTTAAACTTGCTGTCATTTTATTGTCCTTTTAACTTGTGGTTGTTTCAATTTTCGCCTCATCAATTCTCAATGTATCAACATCAACCGCTCTGCAATCCTCAACCTTGATTGTCACTTGATAGCGATTCCCGTATTGTTGACCGGTCAATTTTTTTAAATCCTGAATTGATGATACCTGATAAATCCCGATGCCTAAAACCTTTTTTAATGCATATGCTTTTTGACTGCGTGCCAATAACACAAACCTATTGCAATAATCATATGCGTTTGCGCCATAAAAATCTATGGTGAAAGTTGTCATGTAAACATTCGATATGGTTTGCACCTCTGTCACACCATCAAAGTCAAGTGAACCCGCTATGCGCTCACTTGGTGCAAGGTCATCAACAACGATGTAATCCGTTTCAAAATTCGATTGCACGGCATTATCACGCCCGCTTTTGATTTGAGCCTCTGGCAATTCCAAAACATCACGCACGAACATCTTTAAACTTTTCTCAAGCGTATTCATAATAAATCTCTTTTCGTTTCCTCACCAACCGCCTCAAAATAACCATAATCACCATAAGGCATCACGGATATGATTTTGAAATCCTTGCCCGCATATTCAGCATACTGACCCTCAAGCAATTGTGACTTGCTGTGGATGGTCTGGTATTCCAGTGACCAATCAATATTGTCTGCGTTCAGTTTGTCTTTATCTGCGGGTTGCACCACCGCCTGTATTGATTGAGTCGTGACGGTTGTTGTGTCCACAAAGTCAACGGATGTGACCGTGACCGTTTTCAACGTCACTGGCTGTAAAAAACCGGTTAAAACCTCACTCATGTCCATGTCATCAATCATTGCGAATCACCCATGATATTGCATTGCGCAACGTCCCTGTATCAATCAACGGCTTTGATGAGCCTTTGCGTTTTACTGTTTCAGGCTCAAGTGCTTTCCACTTGCCGTATCCCTTTGTTGTAAACGCCTTGACGGATATGTTGCGACAATATGCCCCAACCATGCCAAGGGCATCATCAACCTTTACACCGTCAATTGTGCGCTCAAATTGCTTGGCAATAAATTCATTTATTTTCTTTTTGTGCATGATAAATGGAGTCCGTAAAAAACTACGCTTTGGGTTGTTGCCCGCACCGTATTCATGGATTGCGCCAATCGTCATAATTGTTTGACCATCACCATAAATTTCACCACCCACTTTTTCCGATGGTAAACCCACAAAAACTGCTTTTTTCTTTGCTTTATTCATGGAATCCTCAAGGGCTTTCATGCGTTTCAATGAGTCCTCTGGATTGCGTGTTGTCATACAAATACCGCCCCTTGATTTGCCGATGTAAGGAATACGAATTGTTGCCCGTACCTTGTGGTGTTAAACCATCCCATGCGCCCTGTTTCTGTCTGTGATGCCTCATATGACACCGACAAACTGCCAACGCTCTTTGATGCCTGATTGCGTACTGAACCACTATTACCGCGTGTCTCAATCGTCAAAAGGTGTGCGTACAACTGCAAAAATGCCTCTTTATCCGTGCGGTTGTTTTCATAGTCACCGCCATAATACAAATCACCCAATGGCTCTATAATAGGGAAAAGCGAATCAACAACGGATGTGTTAAAGGTTGGAAACCTTGTTTTAAAATCATCAATCCGTGCCATTGCTTTTGTACCCCTATTATATAATTTATTTACTGTTTAATTATTTTACGCTCAACACGCCTGTTTCAATAGCACGTGCAACACGCTTTGATTTTGCAAGTTCACCGCTCAATTCAATTTCACCATTTGGCTCAATAAGAACACCATCAATTTCAAATGGGTTTCCAGTTTTGTTGATGAGTGACTTACCCTTAATTGGCTTAATCTCTTTGAAATCCTTTGCTGTTGGTTTCTGTGCAACGTCATTTTCTGCCGTTTCAGGTGCTTTATCATCATCCTGTGGCTCATTGTCCGCATTTGTGTCTGTATCGGCTTGTGCATCATCCTGTGGCCCATCCACGGCATCCGCATTGTCATCACCTGTTAAACCCTCAAGATAGGCATCAATATCACCTTTCTTGATTGCGCCATTTGCGCCCGTGCCTTTTACGTCTGTGATTGTCACGGCATCGCCATTATCTGCTTTTACCTGTGCCCAATACTCACCCGCGGTATCACTTGCAAAATCAATGTTGTCTGTTTTTTCGCTTGTCATGGTTTTATCCTTATCCGTTTTTGTTAAAAAAAGGCATGAGGGTTTTATCCGCTCACGCCTTTATCATACCAATATTTATTGTATCTTACAATCCTGTCAAAATACGCCCTGCTGTTTTCTCAAGAATATCCAAACCACCAACACGTGCCATGCTTTCAACATGGTGACGGAATGATGAGATTTGCACAATCTTACCGATTTGCAACGGCACTGGAATACGCATCACCATGGCATCACTTGAGTTATTGTATGCAACCGTTGCCGATGCGGACAAATCACCACCGTTTGCGGCTGTATCCGCACGGAATGTTGATGTGAATGTGATTTCAGGGAAATTATCACGCAATGCTTTCAACACTGTGCTTGAACCATTTGCCGTATTCAACATTGTGACATTCAACTTGTTATAAACACGAGTCGGCATCAACACACGGTTTGCTTTGTATTCAGCTGTGTTGTTTACGGCGTTGTTTTGCGCCTCTATAAGTTCCGAAACTCCCTCATACATCTCAATTGCTGTTAATGTGGAAACCACACCGCCCGCACTTGTTGCTGTGAAATCAGTTGTGTTCAACAAACCTTTTGTGTCTGAATAGCCAACCAAGCCAACTTTATCAATTGTACGTAAATACACCTTGTTGTGTGTTTCAACAAAACGTGATGGTAGGTTGATATTTTGCAATTCAGCCGTTTTCACATCGCTTTCTGTCCACTCTGATTGACCCTCAAGGCTTTTGACCGCGAGGAAATTGTCCTCTGCGTTCAATGAGATTTTGCCTTTGTTTCCATCTTTGTCACCATTGACTGAAAACTCACCTTGGTCAATCAAGCGCAACGATTGAATACGCGCAACATAACCGCCTGAATTATCAGCCGTGATGCCTGAATTTATAAATGTAAGTTCAGGGTACTTTTTCTCAAAAATTTTAGGGTCAACGGCTGTAAGGTTGCGTGCAAGCACAACGCCCGCATAACTGTCTTTAAAGCCCGCTTTTGATGCACTACCAAGAAAATCTTGAAAGGCATCTAAATTGTAAATCTGTCCAATTTTCATTTTTTTATTTTCCTTTTTAAGTTTTAATCAATCTCTTGATTATTTTTGTTCAATCAACCAAACACCTGTTTGAATTTCCTCAATGAAAATCGCTCCAGTTGCAACATTATCACCTGCCTCTGCGCCCGTTGCACCCATACCATCGTTGGCATCGCCCGCATTACATGCGAACACTGCGCCCTTGTATGATGGTGTTTGACCTGTTTTGACCGCTACCGTGACCAAACCATTTTGCATGTAAGACACTGAACCCGTTGTAAGTGAGGCATCAATTGTGCCATCTGCCTCAACTGCTGTGGTTGGTGAACGTAACACAACCCCTGCAATCACTGGTGACGCTGTGCCATCAAGATTGTCTAAACTGCCACTTGCAACCTTTGCAAAGCGTCCAACAACCAACTTGTCCTCATATGTACGGTGTCCCAATACACGGTTATTTACCCCGTATTCTTCACCCGCACCGACCTCATTAAAGTCTTTCAAATAACCTGTACCAAATGCCATTTTATTATTCCTTTTTTCTGTTAATTAAAGTTCCTTGCCCTTCAAGGTATCCAGTTTTGTTTTATTGTCACCATCCGCAAAATTGGCATATTTGCCTGTGGATTGTTTCAACAACTTGAAAGCAACTGGCAACTCTGCATCCGCAAAACTTTGAGTGCCGTGTTCAACCGCAAGCGCATCACGCATGATTTGCTTTGTGCCCTTGCCTTTGAAATCATATTTTTCATCAACAAAATCACGGGCTTTCACAATGACATCCGTGTGCTCTTTCAATTGAGCGTCAACCGCCTTGGCAACCGCATCTTTAAACTGCGCTGTATCTTTATACGCTGTTTTATCTTTGGCTGTTTCATCCTCATCCTTGGTTTCGACCTCATCACCCTCATCTGTGGTTTCAGTTTTTACAACTTCATCCTCATCTGAAATTTCAGTTTCATCACCGTCCATATCGGCTGTTTCGGTTTCAACTTCCTCAACCTTTGGCTCGCCAATACCTGCGTTGGCAATAATAGCCTGTAATTTTGGCGCAAGTTTTTTCAACTCATCAATCGGCATTGCCTTGATTGCATCTGGCAAGGCAATTGTCATGTCAACAATCTCTTGCATGTTTGGTGTGCCTTGAGCATCCAAGAATAATTTATGATATTTATTTTTCATTTCAGTTTCCTTTGTTTTTCTGTCTATAAAGCTACACATTGAGCCACAACGCCCTTGGTCAACAATCGCCAAATGGTGAGGTGATATGTCTTTTTGTTCAAAATCGTACTCATCCCCGTCATACTCAAACAAAACGCCCGTATATCCCAATGATAACTCACGCTTGCCTGATTGTAAAATCTTACCTGCCTCATCGTCTACGTCAATGGAATTTTTGATTGCCAACTTACTGTGCGTTGATTCATCATTAAAATCAACCATTGTGGCATTTGTGACTTTACCACGCGACTCCGTCACTGGCTCATCAAGGTCAACATGGTCATCCGTCAATGGAATACCTTTCATCATGCCCGCAACATTCGCAATTGTGGCGGGTGAACGGTACACTTTAAAAATTTTATCACTTGGCTCTTTGCCAATCTCATGCCCTGCATACTCAAGGAATCCATCACGCACGGATATGGCGGTTTTTGATTTGCCGTCATACGTCATTCTGTCTCTAAACTGTGCGTGTATTATTTCCATGACTTAATTGTATGGGAAAGTTTAAAAAAAAGAAAGCCGTAAAAAAAGCCTTATCAAATAGGGCTTTTTGTTCTCTTAAAATGCGTTGGTGGTTTGTATCCGATTGCATAGGCAGGTGGGCACTGTAAAATTCCATCCTTGCGCCTGTAAACTTGCTTGTTTAATTCGTCACGGTGCTTTTGCGTTTCCGCATCCAAGGCGTTAAAATTGCGCTCTTTGGATTTTTTACTCATCATCACCCTCAAATTTCAATATGTACGTGCAACGGCACTCATAATCGGTTGCGGGCAATAGGGTCTTACCATCCATGGATGAATAAAGCCCAACATCCAAATTAAACTCTTTGCCATTGCGCTGTTCATGTGACGGGCGCACCCGCTCATCCTCACTGGTCTGCCATATTGCGGACTTAATACCAATCTTTTTGGCGCGGGTCTTTGTCATTATTGAATTGAAATTGTTGATTTGATTGCGGGCGGTAAACTTGGCGTGGTTTTTTCTCTTTTCTTTCATTTTGGCAAAGTCTGCCATGATGCCCTCAATGCCCGTTCCCTGTGTCATTGCCCGCAATGTATTGGCGGTGTATAACTCAAGCGTCTCATCACGCAACTTTTGCATCCACTGTGATGTCTCAAGGATGAGGGCGTTTTTGGTCTGGCTCACGCCCTCTTTCAATGCAAGTTCCTTGGCGGTTATCCCAACCTTTGACTCAATTGCGTTGTATAGCTTGGTTGATGTCTCACGGTCTGATTTTTCCAAATACTCTTTTGCCATGTTCTCAATACGCAAATTTGAAAACCTACGCATTAATTTTTTACGGACACCCAAAGACAACCGCTTGAAAGCACGGGCATAATTTCCCGATTGATTCGCATCTGCAAACTTTTCAACAGTGGACACGTTCAATGCTTTAAGCACTTGGTTTTCATATATGGATGACATTAAATCAACCATGCTTTCATTCGCCTCTGCAAACCGCCTTTCCATTGTCCGTGACGGTGGTTGCGATTTTACAAATTTATTTTTCTTTAAAGAATTGGTCATATTTTTCCCGCTTCACCACGTCTTTGTCATTCAAGTATTGGCCATAATCCTCACCCATCTGCCATAAGACAAGGGCGTTTGCAATGACCTCTTTCTCATAGGCAATGCGGGCTTGTGGGCTGTCACCTTGGTTGTCTTTAAATTCAACAATACCCAAACCATGCAATTTAAACAACTCTTGCATAGGCTCAAGGATGTATTCAGCTTGCACCGTCTCAATCGTGTCCTGAAACACCAAACGCTCATTGTCACCACTGCTATTCAATCCCTTGACGTTCTCACCAACCAATATGGAAAGCGGTATGCCTGTGACCATCGCCAAACGTCTCAATGTAAGGTCTGAAACATCATTGAGGTTTGTTAGTGTTTGAGCGTGCACCTCAACGGTGTCCTCTGCATCCATTAAGGTTGCGCCATTCATCGAACGGAAATCCTCAACCAATGAAAAATACTCACTCATTGATGACTCACGCTTTTGTGATAACGCATCCTTGAAACCCTTGATTTTGTAAAACAGGGATGAGTTTTTTTCAATAATATTGGCACTTGCCCGCTCAACAACACCATCCGCAATCAACTGGCTGTGTATCATTTCAAATTCTGAAACACCACCATAATTGTAATTGGTCATATCATCCTCTGGTGGTTCAACATAGGTGAAGTCAACAACCCTTGTGTGGTGTATGAAAATACCCTTTACCATGTAATCAATCGGCTTGTTGTATCGGTCTGCATGAAAATCACGCTCAATGTTTGACACTGAAACCTCATCGCCTGAAAAGGCACGCACTTTCAATTTTCGCTCTGATTGCAAGCGCAATGGCTTGCTTAAATCATCACCGTGATAATAATTGACCACGATGCCACGACCAAAACCAACCATAAAACGGCACGCCCGTTTTGCCTGTCTGCGTAGGTTTTTATCAAAATACGTTTCATCACTGTCTGTCTCAAACTGTATGGTGTCATTGAGGGCATACCCCGCCTTAATCCGCACAATCTTTGAGCCAATACCACTTTTGTAAATTTGGCGCAATTCATAGTCATCAATTTTTGTATGCAAAAATGTGCTTGTATTGAGCACATTGCGTTTATTTGTGATTGTGTTTTGCATACTGGCTAAACCATCTGCAAACTTTTCAGTGACTTTATCAAACATTAAACAATATCCTCATAGTTTATAGTATCCCCTTGCAATATATCCGTCAACGCATCCATCAACGGGTCAATCTGGTCATCGTGTGTGGCGTTTGGAAATTGTGATGCCTCTGCCAATAATGATGATAAGTATGACGCATTTTCATTTAAAAATACATTGCCACTTTCAACCAATGGTGAAACATCGTTTGCCCTCATCAACTTGTCTGTGTTTCTTGGTATCCCAATAATGGGTATGCCCTCACGTGATAGTGTTTGGATAAGTCCCGTACCGCTCACCTTATCCTCAATTTTCATGTGCCTCAAGGGGCTTGATTTGTCCGCGTTGTGTTTATTCCAAAACGCCCGTGCCTCAATCAATAATTCAGGTGATTCAACTTTACCCCGCCACTGGTCAATTAAATACGCTTGCCCCATGAGTGACTTACCCCAACATTGCAAAACCGTATAATCATTTTGCTGTTTGGTTTTCTGTGCTGTATCACCATAAATGCCCCGCCACTGCATTACGGGCAACGCACGATAGTATTTCCACCACATCATCAAAAACAACTCACCGCCCTTAATAAACGGGTTTTGTTGATATAGTGATTGCCATGAGGTGTCTGCCATAACCTTTTTGCGGTCAAGCAAGAATTGCAATGATTTATGTTCAGGAAATAACGCCTCACCCACCTTACGGTGTGCCTCATCTTTTTCAGCAATGGCGGGGTATGTGACAATCTCAAGGTCATCAAATAAGTCTGCCATCCGTCCAACGGGGTCATCAACATGCCAACGGGTCAAGATTATTAAGAAACCCGCCTCATCTGAAAATCTTGTAAAAAAATCATCGGTAAACCAATCCCATGTTTTATCACGAATCGTTTGACTATTTGCGCTTTCACGACCTTTGAGCGGGTCATCAATTATTCCAAGGTCAAGCCCCTCACCTGTAATTGACCCACGCACGGTTGTGTTTCTGAAATATCCATCATGCCCCTCATATTCCAATACCTCACGGTTTCTTAGTGTCGCGCCCGATATGGTAACACTGTTTCTCTCATTCAACCGTGTATCAGGAAAGATGTTTTTATAAACCTGTCCATCATAAACCCGTTGCAAATGCAAATTGGCACGTATCCCCAACCGTTCAGAAAATGACGTGTAAATGGTTCTAAAATCTGGATTCTTGCCCGCAACCCATGATATAAAATCATTTGTTATTGCCGATTTTCCGTGCTGTGGCGGGGCTTGCACAACCAATTTTGGGCGTTCACCCGCAATCAAACGCTCATAAAACCGTTGCAATTTATAATCAATCTCACGTTGCCACCAACCGTCTTTGAATTTTTTGCCGTTTATCTCTTTGCGATATTCATGGAAATCACGTTGACACAAATCACGAACGATTGCGTTATAATCATGTTGGTTGATTTTCATCTGTATTCAACGCCTCTTTCAAGGCTTTTAATTGTTCGGTGCTTAATTTTGATGTGTCCAATGACATAGGTTGATTATCAAACGGTTTCCCATCGTTCAAATGGTTTGTGTCAACCTTGTCACTATACCCATGCTTGGTCATAATCATCTTTGTGATGGGTGCAACAAACACGCCTGTCAATCCGTTATTAAGCAAACATGAGTGTTGCATGTCCAATATGCTCTCACAAATATCCGAAAAGTCTTGTTTACCCTTCTCTGTTTTCCACTTGTTCACGGTTGATGAAACAACACCAAGATACAAGGCAAGCCCAACGATTGAGGGTATTGCTTGCCCAACTTCTTGCCACCCACCCTCAAGGTATTCACGTGACTGTATCAATATCTCATCACCGTATTTGGGTGGTCTGCCAAATGGTTTCTTTTTATCGTGCACTTGTTCGTATTTTTTTATGTCATCACTCATGTGTTTATCCTCTCACCGTTCAATATATCCGTTAAGGTAAAGCATACCACTAGCTTTGCTATATAATCAAAGAAAAACCCCTCAAAGCAATTAAGCCTCAAGGGGTAGTTTATGAAAGGAGTCATCATGTCGTATTTTTATTATGAAACAATAATCTCACAAAACCGCTACGCGGTCAAACTCATCAATCAAAACTCCGTACATCCACCATAATCACTTTGGCAATACAATTCGCTTTCCATGTCATCTGATAAATCGCCTTGCCTACCTACAAAATCACTGCGCTCTTTCCATGATACATCTTTTTTGAATGTACCACCGCACTGCTCCTCTTTATCCATCAACCATTTAACCTTTTCAGGCTCATGTTTACACAACATTGATTGCTCATACTCTGATTTCATGAAACACCCAACGCAATTTCCGCCAATTGTTTTGCCATTTGGTAACATAGGCAATTTTAAATCAAGGGGTTGCATGTTGTGTGAACGCCAAAACGCACCAATATCACGCACCGTCACCTTATCATCAAACAATGGATAACACATGTGCTCTGTGATTGTTTTCGTGCGCCTTGCATCAACCCTTTTGCGGTGTGGCTCATCATATCTAAACCCAACGTATGATGTCCATTCTTTTAATCCTAATGAGCGTATATACCTACGGCCGGTCAATACTTTCATTTCCATTGTGCAAAATCTTTGGCTCTGATTTGGCAAATAGTTCTTGCGCTTTTCAATCAATTGGTCAAACGGCTCATTGTTTCGTGATGCTGTTTCATAACTCACCACCTTAAATAATGGCAATTCTTTTGTGTATTCAAGCCACACGATATTGAGATTAAATGCCTTGTCACACCTATTTAAATACTCATACGTCTCATGACGCTCTGCGCCTGTGTTTTGAAATAAAAAAACAATATCAGGATATTTTTGTTTTAAGTCCAGTGCCATAAACATTGATGTCCGACCACCTGAAATGTGTGCAAATCTTTGCATCACTCGCCCACCACAACATTGTGACCAACCTTGAGGTCTGTGACCAATCCCTCACCAAAGGCAAACGATACACGGCACACAAACAAATCCTCAAGCATGACACCAAATGAGTTTTGAGCACGTACCGTGTCAACGTACGACCACACCACGCCCCTGTCATCCATCTGCTTTGGGTGATTGCGTGAAAGGGATATGGTTGCGCCCTCACGCACTTTCAAGCCACTCATGGCCGTCTCACGGCACAATGAGCGTGTGATGCTTTGCCGTATCTCATTGACGGTCATTTCAGGTTTGGTTGCCTTTGGCTCATCACTTGATGACATGATTGCAAAAAACGTCAATGCCACCATGCATGCGCCTATGATTTTGAGTTTATTGACCATATTAAATCTTTTTGCCCCCGTCTTTAGCGCGGTTTTCAATCTTATGGTCTGCGCGGTTATCGTTATAGGTCATTTTTTCAACGATTGCGCCCGCAACATCAAGGTCATACCCACCTGCCAAATCAAATATACGAATGACCGCATCTGCCAACTCAACCTCAAGCATTTTTCTATCGGTCAAATGGTCATCCATAAGGTCTTTGCGGTGTCCCTCCATAGCCTCTGCCACCTCTGTGACAATCAGCATGAGACATTCAGGGATAGGGCGTTTGACTTGCTCACCTGTTTTGAGGTCATGCCACCATCCATTGTTGTGTGCGCGTCCGTGACATGCCCTTGTGAGTATTTCACCGCCAACCAATGTATCCATGCTTGAGGGTATCTCTTTTTTTTCAATATTCATTTTTCCGTCTTTCCGTTTTAATTAAAGGGTGGGGCGTTGGGGTTTTCACCCAATGTAGTTAAACGCTGTCAAGTTCGTCATGCGTCACGTACGCAATCGCAACCCCATAGTGCTACTCCATACCTATTGCGGATTTATACAAATCAAGGATTTCATCCTCTTCTCTGCGTTTTTCAATATCCATTTTCCGCAACCGCATGATTTTACGCATGGTTTTGGCATCAAATCCTACACCTTTTGCCTCTGCATAAATCTCTTTGATGTCCTCTGCAATCGCGCTCTTTTCCTCATCAAGCCTCTCAATACGTTGAAAGAATGACTCAAGGCGTTTTCCTGCCACGCCACCAACATCACTGGCATCATCACCACTATTGTGACCAATGCCCGCATCATCTGTATTTTCTTTAATATCGCTCATAGCATTTTCCGTTCCTTTAAGTTATCCGTTTAGTTAAGTATTGCGTAACATGTTACGCTTTTAAACAATCAAGTCAACCATTAAATTTAATTTTTATAAACCAATCTCAATGCGCCTTTGTGCGCCCGCTTTCACGCCCTCATCAAAGTCCTGTTTCATAACCCACTGGCAATAATCGTACGGCAAATCCTCAAACTTTGTGCCCCTATGCTTACCAAATGCAATTTTTGTAAGGTATGGCGGTTGCTTTGAAATCTGTATCATTTCATTGAACGTCATTTTTTCTGCCATCTTTATCAGCACCTCAACCGTGACATGACAATCAGGCAATGCGCGGTGTGGTGGGTGATGGTGTGGCGCGTCCTCAATCTCAAGGTAATATTTCAACACTTGATTTGTATGGCGCGGGGCATCGGGATATAAAACCAACGCAACCTTGTATGTGTCAATCCATATTGATTGAGGCGGGTTAAAAAACTGTTTCTCATAATCGGCTTTGTGTGCCACGTATATGATGGTTTCATCATCATTGTGTGATGATAGTGTTGATTGAACCTCATCCCAAATGCGCCCTTCTCTTGTGGCTTGCATTTCACTGATATGGTGAACCGCTTGCGCCTCAATATCCATTTGTGTTGTTGGTGCAACCAAGGTGGTTGAGGATGATTTTATTGCTTTCTCATCGGCACACACGTCAATCAATGCGCTTTCAATAACGCTATGGCTCACCTCATCAGTTGGTATGCCCGTGGTTTCAAAATCAATAAGTCTTAATGTGTATTTCATTTTTCAATCATCCCCGTTCCCATGCACATCAAGCATTGTGGCGTGTCCGACTCCATCAATGGTTTCTTGCTGTAATCGAATCCCTCGCCTTGGCAATTGGGGCAACGAACATCTGTGCTCATCACCGTGTCTGGATTCGTTTTTGAATTGGTTGTGTCTGTTTCTGGCATCTTGCATTATCTCTCTCTCAAGCCACATCGCATCAACGTCTGGCTTATAAAATTTATCAACTATCTCTTGTTGTGCATCCGTTCTAAACATTTTGCTCATCTCCCAATTTTGGCGGTTGTGGCTTATTGAAAATCATCCACCCTAAAAGCACATCCCAATTCAGCAACTATAATCCCCTAATGGGCAATAAATAAATCAAATCTGCCTTTCTAGGGCTGGCTCGGATGCGGCGCATCATCGACCCTACGGTAGGTCGGCGCATTTCAAGGTGAAGTGCGGCTTTCGTGGCGGAAAGCCCTTTTATTTCGGACATCAGCGATATAAGAAGAAACCAGCGTTGAAGATCGACGTGGCTGTTGTGGAATAGCGTTCCCACCGTCACGGTGAAGGACTTTTGGCAAAGGCTGCACTGCCACCGCGATTGCCTCCCTCTTTCAGTATGAGGGCTGATCTTGTCACTTTTGTTACAATAAGGACATTCTGGGGAACCACCCCACCGGACTTGCTCTAAGTGTGCGATGCAGTCCGCGTGGGATGGCCAGCGCCTGTAAACTTCAGCGATGCTTTTCATTTTCACTTTACCCTTACATTTGTGTAAATTCGCACATATGTGGCTATCTACACTCCTTAATCAAACTCAAAATTTCATCGGCATATCGGTCATATGCTGCTGCCTTTGCTGCTGCCCATGATTCCCCTGCTGCCCATGCTGCTGCCTCTGCTGCTGCCTCTGCTGCTGCCCATGCTGCCCATGCTGCTGCCTTTGCTGCTGCCTCTGCTGCTGCCCATGCTGCTGCCTCTGCTGCTGACTCTGCTGCTGCCCATGATTCCCATGCTGCTGCCCATGCTGCCTTTGCTGCCTCTTGCCAATCAGCAGAGCCAATGTCGTCTCGCTCCCATAGGGCTATTGTCACCTCCACCGCTTTCTTAACATCTGGGTATTCCACGGATTCGAAAGTTTCCAGAGTGTCTTTAAGAACAAAGAGCAGGAACGGGGCTTTGATTGCTTCAAGGTCCGAACCGATATTAACGGCCGCCAGAAAATCAATAGGCCACGTTCTGGATTTATCCTTGCTCATGCCCTCGAAAAGCGTGTCCTCAACTCTGGCAAGCCATTCAGGTATCCCAAGTTCAATGGGGTATTGCGAGTGGTCATACTTCTCCAGAGTACAGCCAATGGCACAGCCTTTACAACCGTTCCAGCCGATATCGCGAATGATGTTGTCTTGTTCAAAATGCCATGTAACTCGTTTAACATATTTGTCCTTGATAGACTTGTCATTATGGTATGCTTTTAGTTTGTTCATTTTAAGTACCCTCCTTACATTTGTGTAAATTCGCACAACCCGTTACAAGCGCCGATATAAAGGGCTCTCTCCATCTCTCTATCTACAAACTTCTTGCGAGCCTTCGTCGTTTTATAGACTCCGTGATAATGGCTTAAAAACGTGTCGTAAATTTTTGGATAGTCCGCATCTTGAGCCATTTTAGTGTAACCTTCGGCGTGTTGTACTTCACCCGTATCAACATGGGTGCTTGTAAAACGCCCGTCATCATCGGCTGGCTTGCCGTAAAGAGTAGCGCATAATACGTAGGCTTGCTTTTGTGTAAAATTTCTCATTTTGTTAACCTTTCGTTAGTGGGTGTCGGCCAATCCGTCACCTTATATCTCTAATTTAGTATAATAAAAGCAGGTTTTCAAGCCCTAAAACGTACAATTCCTAATTAATTATTATTCGCTCATTTTTTCAAGGTTTTTCTGCATCAATCCAGTGTGCGCGCCAAACATGCCCACCAACATTGATACGCACCGCCTCAAATACGGGCTTGATTGATTTTTTCTTTTTCATATTAAAAAGCCTCCTGATTTAATCGCTCAACCAATGTGAGCACGTTTTTGAATAAGAATGTTTGGAAATCACGCTCACAATCACGGTATCCGTGTTTTAAGTGAAAATGTTCCTCAAGCAATGCGTGGGCAACCGTCTTTGTCCCTTGCTCAAAACACGACTTGGCAACCCACATGATGCCATCCTTGGCTTGTGCAAAAACACCCGTGCCCAATGTCTCAACAAACTTGACGGGAAATTCCATGACGTTGTATCCCGCTATCCCCAACAACTCAACGGATTTTTCATACATCCCTTGCTCAAGCGGTGTGAGTTCAATTACCTGTGGCTCTGTATTGGCATCAATGTATTTGAGCGCATACTTTATCGCCTTATTGTTTGCCGTGCGATCTTTGGTTTCCGCTAATTGCTTGCACACTTCCAAAAATTCATCCGATGGTGTCACATGGATGTCATAATCCAATTGGTGTTCAAGCGTATGTTCAGGGGCACACACAATTCTGCGTATGACTGTGACATCATCAAGTTTCACAATACCGTTGTTGATTTCACGGATGACTTCAAATTGATATTTGGCTGTCCTGTCCTCTGTCAAGTCAATGTGACGCATAATATTGTAAGTATAAAGGGATTGAGGCATATCATCTTTGACCATCACACCTTTGTAAAACACATGGCGTGTGGATTTATCACGCAACTCAACGTATTCATTTGATACCATTGGCAATGTCTGCAAAATATACAGGTTTATATCTCTATAAATTTCCTCAATCGCTTTCCCCTTACAAACCACAAGTGTTTTGTTTGGTATCGCCTTTGGATGACCCAAACTCTCAAATATCTCACCACCCTCATCCGTACAATTGCAATATATTTCACGAAAAGCCATCCAAGGTCGCCACATTTTGCCCAATTCAGTTGTGAAACCAAGCCTCTCACCATTCATTGTGATGAAATCAAACGACTCACCCGTGACCTCAAGGGATTCAATGCCAAATTCAAGTTTGTTTTCGCCTGAATAAATTGTGATTTCACCGCCCTCACGCAATAAAACTGCAATTGCGTATTTTAATCCAGTGCCAAAGAAACCAATTGACCCCTCTTTTTTTACCGAAACACCAAATGTTTTAATGGCGTTGATGTCAATCTCACCGTTGTTTTGAAAAATAATCATTGTTAATTTGTCCTATTCGTTAAGTTAATTTATCGGTTTAAAGTATAAAAGCATGTGTCAAAACTGTGTTTTTCTTGGCAAACACTCATGGCTTTGTCATTGCAAGCGGATAGCAATGTGCAAAAAATGCACAATGTTAAAATTTTAAATGTAGTTTGATATGGCATAAGCAATCACCTCATCATTTTTGTAAGAAATTGGCACGTTGTTTTCATATTGCAATGTGATAAAACCACATGCACGGCATAGGTCATGCAAACTCACATAAATATCTGAAAACTCAATGCGAAAATCAGCGTTTCCATTATAGTTTACCCTTGAGGCGCACATCCTTGCGTCATGTTCTCTGTCAAAACCTGATTTGTCTTTACGCCTGATTGGGATGGTAAGGTCTTTGAAATTATCAAAGAGGGTATTGTCATCACTTTGAGGGCTTTTGAGGTATTGCGGTTGCCCGTTATCATCAACACTGCACTCAACTGGCAACTCGACCTCATTGACCAATACTGTAAAAATATATGTTTCCATTTTTCCGTAGTTCCTATGGGTATCCGTGTTCTTTTAAATCACCATGATAATGCTCATACGCAAGCATGGCGGTGTCATCACGGCTGTGTATTACGCGCTCACCGTCATCATCATAGGAATATTCAATAAGGGCAAAATCACACCGCTCAAACTCTTCACCATTGCGCGGGCTTTCCTCTTGGCACTCCTCTGCAAATTTCTCATCCGCACACTCTTGCGCCTTATCCGCGCTGTCAAAATCAGCGTCATAAATTTCACCGTCCAACTCATACGTCCAAAACAAATTTCCCTCTGCCTTGGCAATGGCGGTTTCAATAATTTTGACTTGCTCTTTTATTATTTTATGCTCGTACGTGTCACCAAGTATGGATGTCAATACCGCCTTTGATGCTTTCAAAGCCTCAAGCAATTCAGGTGATGAAATTAAAAGACTTAAATTTGCCTTTGTGCTTGGTAATGGCACTTTTCTGCCTGTGTAAAAAACAGGGTCAAACCTATCTTTACCAAAAAACCAAGGGGCGGGGGTGTGTTTTTGCGTCATTAAGATATTCCTTGAATTAAGATTTATTAAGTTAGTAAATACACCGTAATATATTACGTGACTGTGTCAATGGTTTTATTTCATTTTTTCCTCACCATCAAGGATTTTAGGATATTCAATCGCATAAGCCTCTGCCATTTCTTTAATCTTTGCGCACGGTGGAAACCAAACATCTTTATCTTTTTCCAACAAATCAACCACCGCAAGCATGAGGGCATATTCTGGCAATCCGCTCAAAATGTTTGCATAATCCGCAAATAGTATTTGGCGTTTATCGTTTTCAACGTTCATGCGTTTATGCACCGCAACGTATCGGGCAAGCATATCAATTATAAATTCGCGTTTTAAGGGCTTTTGAGCGTGGTCAATTCTTTTTCTGGTGTCATCACACACCTCTGGCACTTCATGACTGTAGGCTCTCATGTATTCAACATCTGTGCGGTCTGGATACTCGCTGTTTGGTGTCTCAATCCTCCGAAACGCCCCCAAGCATTTTTTTGGCTTGTTCTGCATCACCAATGAGCGAATGGATTGACTCGTCTCTTTTGCCATTCCCAGCCCCTGCGTGTGATTTATGAGGGGTTTGACCGCTTGAATAATCATTATCCCATTCTGCGTCTCTTGCCCACCGCTCTGCATCTTTGTTAAACTCGCCTTGGTTTCTGCAATATTCCCCGTACGCGGTAATGCCTTTGATAATTGTTTCATGGTCTGCCCCTTTCTTTAAATGGCGTTTGATTTGTTCAATGAATTTTGTTTTGTGGCCCTTGCGTCTTCCCACTGATGGGTACAAACCCCAAAGGTACTCACCCAATTGCTTGAATGATAAAAAGCTACCATCTGGCATGAGGAAATTTGAGGGTGGGGACTCTATTACGTTAGTAATAGATGTTGTTACTTGGTGATGGTTATTTGTATTCGCTGTGCCATTTTCTGTTTTTGGCTTACCCACTGGCTTTGGTGTTTTGTTCTTTTTCAATGCGTTAGCTTTATTTTTCTGCGACAATGTTTGATACTTAACAAGCTCTTTTCTGACTCGCTCGTGAGACCAATAACCGTCAATTTGCTCAAATTTGCTCAACACAACATCTTTTATATTTTTCCAAACACGGGGGGATACACCCACCATCCGTGCAAGTCTTTTATCACAAGTACTGATTTGATTGTCTGCTTTATAGCAACACACCAAGAGGCGCATGTATGCTCCAAACTCCGTGGCATCCATTCCTTGAGTACCGCCATCAAGCGTCTCAATGTTCAATTGTATTGTATGTATGTGCATTTATTGCATCCGTTCTAATTCCATTCATTAAGATAAGTGAGGGGCAACCCGAACGGATAAAAGGCTGTTTCTTTGACCGCTAAATCAAAAATAAGCCCCTCAATGACTATTTAAACATTAAGCACCACGGTTGTAAATCGCGGACTCAATTTCCAAATACTTTTCCTCTTTGGGCTGTACTTTGAAATTGATGTACTCTGATATGCGTGTGTGGGCAATGCCAACATCCAGTGCAATTTGCCGACTCGTAAGATTTGCACGGGTCATACGCTCTTTCCAACGCATCACGGCTCTTAATTTGGATGCGCTCTCATACTGCGCAATCACTTTTTTTTGTGTGTCATCCAGTGTTTCCGCAATTGATTTGGTAAAATATTTTAAGTTTTTTTTGCTCACGCCACGCCCCTTATGTGCTGTCATTTATGAATTATTCTGTATTGACAATGCCGTAACATTACGATATTGTCAACACATAACTTAACAAAAGGAATATCTTATGAATGAAATCACCAAAACAAAAACCATTGCGGAAAATTACGATTTTAAAGCGGTTGAGGGCTTGCACTTCAACATGAGTGATGAGGATTATTTTGCAATTCCGTGCCTGTCCGCATCTGGCTTGAAAATGCTTAAAACCAACCCGTCAAAATTCTGGTGGTACTCATGGATGAATCCTGACAAAGAGGACAAGAGTACAGAGGCGCGGGTGATTGGCAAGGCGTTTCACAAACGCATCCTTGAGGGCAAAGAGGCATTTTATAATGAGTATGCCCGTGAGTTTTCATGTGACCGTGATGACCTCATCACAACTGGTGATGACATTAAGGCAATATTGCGGAAAGAAAAAGAGGCAAACCCCGATGTTAAGGTGACATTCAAAAACAAGGATGAGGGTATTGCATATCTTTTGGGTTTAAATCCTGAATACGGAAACCGTGTTTTTGACGCTTTAAAAAATGATTATGAGTATGCGCATGGGGGCAAAATTTTCCTACCCGACTGGGTTATTGACCGTGCAGAATTATGCGCCAAGGTGATTGAGAATCACCCGTATTTAAAAACCGCTTTTATTGGTGGATACGCAGAGGTTTCATGCGTGTGGTTTGATAAAGACTTAAAAGAATGGTGTAAGTGCCGTTATGACTACCTCAAAGTGTCCGCAATCAATGATCTCAAAACATTCACGCGAATGACGGACAAAGAGATTGAGCGGTTTTTGCCTGACCAAATAACAAAATATGGATACAACATACAGGCAACGCACTACATGGACTCACTGCCATACGCAAAGCAATTTGCCAAAGATGGTAAGGTGTTTGATTTTGTGGGTGATGATGCGTGGCTCAAGGCGTTTGCCTCGCGTCCGTGTGACCAATTCCATTTTGTGTTTCAACAAAAAGAGGAAATCCCCAATGCTTATGAGGTTATCTTTTCAAAAAATCACGCCATGTATGAGGCATCACAATCAATGATTTGTCATGGTGTTGATGAGTACAAACTTTATACAGATAGATATGGCGATGAAATGTGGGCAGAAATCAAGCAACCACAAGTGTTGACGGATGATGACTACCCACCGTGGGCATATTAAAAATAAACGGTTGCAATGCGTAACATGTTACGTTATTGTGCTTTATAACTTAATGAAAAGGACATCTTAAAATGAGCAACAATTTACAAATAATCGCCAACACACTACGCGCCCCGCAAACGCTCAAGCGTTTGGGTTTGGCATTGAGTTTGGACATCAACAATGATTCCCACCTCAAAACAATTCAGGAATATGGCGCAAGCGTGTTGATGGAAATTGAGAAAAGCACAAGTGACCCCAAAAAAGATTTGTCACGTTGTACGCCCGATTCAATTGTCCAGTGCATGATTGATTCGGCAAAGTTTAAAATCAAGATTGATGGTAGGCAACACGCTCACATCGTCAAGTTTGGCTCAAATGCAACACTGCAAATTGGATACCGTGGTTTTATTGCAAAAATTCGTGAGGCAATACCATCGTCTGATGTCAATGCGTTTCCTGTATATGAGGGTGATGACTTGCACATATCGTCTGAAAATGGTTTTGATACCTACACACACAAGCGTGGCAACCCCTTTGCATCTGAAAAGGATTTAAACGGTGTTTTGGGTGTTTTATATTACAAAAAAGAGGGGCGAGATTTCCAACGTGTTGTTGCTATGTCAAAGGATGACATTAACAAAATCAAGGGATGTGCAAAGCAAACATTTATTTGGGATAAATGGTTTGTTGAAAAGGCAAAAGTTGCTGTCATCAAGCGTATGTGCAAACTCACATTTGCGGAAATATCAGCCATTCAGGACTTGGTTGAGTACGACAATAAAGAAAATTTCGATATGGATGCGGACAAGCCAAAGATTGATGAAACGGCACAACTAGATGAGTTTACACAAAAGGCTCTTGCGGAAAAATCAGATGATGACATTGACGGTGATGTTGTTGAGCAACCCAAAGATGATGAGGTTTGTGTATCATCATAGGCATCACACAAAAATTATTATTAAAAGGATACAACGATGACAAAACATGACGAAATTTGGAAAAAGATGACCACACCAATTGAGGTGAACATTGGGGGCAATGAGTTGTTTTCAAGTGTACGGTTTCGATTTAAACAACACTTGAGCGCGGGCACATGCGTCAAATGCCCCTTGTCTGGCACAATCCACAATATGCCATACAGGCGGTCAATATCAAAGGGCATGGCACGGGCTTTAAAACTGATTTACCGCATACAGGTATCAAAAATCAATGATGGCACTGCGCCAAATTCATTCTCTGATTTTACCAAGTTGAGATATTGGGGATTTATACGGCAAAACGATGTTGGGCACTGGCTTATCAACGACTACGGAATCAAATTTGTTGAGGGTGATGTGCGTGTTGCAAAATATGCCGTTGTGGTCAATAATGCCATCAAGGAATATATGGGTGATAGTATTTCAATCCATGAGATTTTGAGCAAATGATTGAAATTTTACCCCCCGTTATTGTTGGCTTGTGGCTTGCCCTTGCCCTATGGGTTGCCTTTCAAGAATGGCGTTTGCACACCCTTGAAACCTCAATGCTTACAGTGCTTGATGCTATCAAAACACAATCCGATATGTTGAAAACCACCAATAACAAAACAGAATCACACGCCTTGCAAATTGAGGCTCTTATCAATGCAATAAACGGCAAAGGCAATGACATATATCTTGTTGTGCAAGCCCTCAACAAACTATCTTATGAGGTAAACCAAAGTGAAATTTTACAATACGAACAAAAACACACCATCCAATAAGGTGTCATTGCCCAAATGCGGGCGCACAATAGCCCGATTAAATAAAAAACCCGTAATGATGTATGATTTAAGGCAAATGCCGTGTATGGCTCTTATATCGTCATCTATGAACACCAATGGAAATTATACGAATGATAATTGACAAAGATGTACTAAAGTTGTTGTCCAGTGAAAAACCACAAAAGACACGGAAAAATAAATACAACAACAAAACAATCACGGTTGATGGTGTTTTCTATCACTCAACCAATGAATACAGGCGTGAGTGTGAGTTGAAAAACCAACAACGGGCTGGCATTATCAAGGATTTGGAAAGACAAATCACATTCTCATTTGATGTGGATGGTGTCCATATCTGTAATTATATACTTGATTTCAGGTACACGATTGGTGAGCGTGATATTGTGGTGCATGAGGATTTTAAAGGTGTCATCACGGATGTATTCCGCATTAAATCAAACTTGATGAAAGCGTGCCACGGCATTGATGTGTGGGCAAACAAGAAAGTCAACGCACATTGCGGGCTTGAATATCCGCAATGATTTTGTCATTGGATGCTTTCAGCTTTTCCAAATAATTTGCCAATTGCTCATCCGTCATTGATGTTCTATTAAATTTTGTTGTTGGCTCTGCACGCACTTTGGAAACACAAAGCAATCATTTTTTTGCGCACTCTCTTTGGCGGTTTGTCTCATACCGAAACATCCACCGCTTTGTTTCATCTGTGTCATTCGTGATGTCTATCGTGCCAACTTCAACCCATGGTGGGCAGTTGTTGATGACCGTGTTATGACTGCAAGAGGTAAGTGCAAAAATTGCACATACCATAAAAATCATTCGCATCCGACACCACCACGGGCAATGCCCAAATCACACAAGCCCTTATCAATCATTGGTGTATCCAATTGTTGCTCTGTTTTCTTGACCGCTTGAGTGTCACGTTGAACCCCAACCGTGCTGTCCAGTTGTGCGGATTTAACCTCATTCACACATGCGGATTTACCCTCATTGTAAATGTACCAAACCAAACCCAATATGGAGATAATACCCGCAAGGGCAATGTATCCTGAAAATTTTGAGCCTAAAAACTTTGAAATCATTATGTGCCTGTCAAACGCCCCTCACGCAATTCATGTTGAGCATCGAAACTTGGGCAAGCCTTGTTTGCAAATTCATTGTGACCATAGGTTGATGCACGTGGATAATTTGCTTTCAAAATTCTCAATGTATCCCGTAACTCCCTCCATTGCTCTTGTGTAAAATTATCCTCTGCGCTCATGTTTGCGTCAACACCGCCAATCAAGCATATGCCAATTGAGCCTGTGTTGTGTCCTGAAACGTGCGCACCAACAATGTCAACATTCCTGCCCTCTTGAAAATCACCGTTGCGCCTTATCACATAATGATACCCGATGTCTTGCCACCCTTTTTCTGTGTGCCATTTGCGTATTTCCTCAACACCAATATCCATATTTGGCGGTGTTGCCGAACAATGAATGATAATTTTATCTATAACTCTTGATGTTTTTTTCATTTGATTAGTATCCCCGTTTCCCCTCTGATTTGGCAATTCACCCGTCCGCCCTCTGTCACATCTTTTGAGCAAAACACGGATGGTTTCATATATGGCTCGTATGAGCCTCAACTACTTATCACGATGACGAAAAGCATCAACAACCAAGTCCGCCATTTTTTCATTGGATTTTGTGATTGCGTCTGCAATTTTATCACTTGAGGCACTGTTTCTATCAAGTGAAGTTGTGAATTTATCATCACGAACCCTTGCCTCCTCTGCATCACGCTCTTTTTGTTTGATATAAATTCTATGTAAATAGATAATGTACGCACAAAGAACAACAATGACCGCACCTAATATCTTAAATGCGTCACCGCTCATCAACCCACTTGTGGTATTGATTGCAACCTCTGTCAATTCCATTGCCTGTGCGTGCGCTTGACGCATTATAGATTCCTTTTAATTTCACGTATGAAACGAAAACCTGATACCAAAAACATTAATCCAACGGGTGCGGTTGATAAAAATAAAAACCCCCACAAGATTTTGTCATTGTAAACCAATCCTGCAATCCCGAATCCTGAATGTTGAGCGGACATAAGAAACATGACAAAAAATAATTCTCTCAATCGTTGCCCAATCTCGCTTTTTACATTTCTAAATGATATTGTTTCATAAAAACAAAACAGGGAAATAGTTCCAAATAAAGAAAAACGCAAAAATCCCGTACTTCCAAAAAGCACCTCACGGTCAAACGTGGGTAACATATAAAGAATAGCAAGTGCGGACATGAGTGAGAATGACGTGTAAACACATATCCAACATTTTCTTTTTAAACTTCTCATCATCGACATATCCTTTTTTTATTATTATATTTTGAGTTCTATCACAACTGTCAAATTTGCAAAATTTAAAATATCACGTCAAAAACAAAACTATTGATGCAAAAATAATGACTGGCACACCAATACCGATACCACCGCCGGTCAATTCTTTCCACATATTCGAATCACCCGATAACCTGCCCTTTGCGTGTGACCCTATCTCATGCCCTATTGGGTGGAATATAGCCCCCGTGATGCCACCAACGGGCAACGTCATTATAAAACCCTTTGTCATTGCCCACATCCATGAATAACCCTCATCACCAAGGCGGTATCCAAACAATTTTGCAATCCAGTTGTTAAACCCAAATAAGGTGCTGTCACGCCCGTCCGCATCAGTGATGACACCATCACCGTCTTTGTCCTCTGTGTGACCTGTCCAACGCAAATATGCCCATGTTGCGGACTCTTTACCCGCAAGTGCTATGCCTGAAAAAATAAGCCACAAGCCAATGACAATCAACGGTGACACGTCAAACATCGTGCCCCAACCCCAAACGGCAACCGTCCCAACTGACAATGCAATAATCCATTCAGGCAATTTATGTGTCCATGAGGTCAAGCCCTGCCATTTGGATGACCAAGGCAATGATGCCCCGCTTTCTGCCGACCAATACGCAAACCATATGACCGAAAACAAACAAAGAATAAAATCAATCATCTAGCAATGCCCGCAATTCATCACGCCATTTTTGACGTTGCACTTTCACATCATCGTTTGGTTGGTCATAATCTGGTAACATTTTAAAATCTGTGTTATTGAGATTCACGCGCAATTCTGTGATTTTTTCGTTTTTTAATTGTGCATCGTCTTTTTCAATTTTAGGAATTACAAACTTTTCACCGTCCTTAATCATTCCACAAAACACATTGTCACCAACCTCAACAAAGCCTTTTTGTTTATTTGGCTGTATCTGAACAACAACATTCTTTTCAATTTTAGCGTATCTTTTTATCATGTTATAAAACCTTTGTGATTTTTAATTGTGCGTACAGTTCACCTTCACCTGACAATGCAGGTGAACCCATAGAACCAGATGACCCACCCGAACGAATATACATTTGAAATTCAAATGTTTTTGTGGTTGCTATGGTCACGACTTGTGAATGTAAACTTACAGATGTACCCGTTTGTGCGTTTGCGGTTGCTCCACCTGATAAAAGCGCGGCGGCAACAACTAAACCTTTTGCGGGTGTTGTGCTGTCTGTAATGTTTCTGATTCGCGGTTGCACATCTGTGGCTTGATAATATGCCACACAAGCCCCCTCAAATATATACGACCCCACAGGTAAGGTTATCTGATTTGATGAAAGAGATGCACCCGCGATATTGTTTTCCTTAACTGTGTTTAATGCTCTTGTGTTCCAACCATTTGATCCGTTGACACTAGTACCGCTTGCGTACTCCTCTGCAATTAGCATATAGTTTTTTGATATAACACCTGCCACACTTTGAATTGTTGCCTTTTTTGGCTCATCCGAATCACTAACATCTTGAAACGGCAAAAAATCACCAATGACGGGTATTGCTGTATCCAAATCAACAATAGCAAACCCACCCCCTGTGACTTGCAACCAATTTGAGCCATCATCACTCGTTGGTAAAACCCCCGTGTTTATTTGCACGGCTTTATACAACTCACCCGCAACATTTGCAATTGAGCCAACAAAATACTCTTGGTTTGACCTCCATTCAGGCACACCCATTTGAAAATAAGATGTTGTTAAAGCGCTTGATGTATACATTCCACCGTTAAAGTCTTGTTTCGTTGGTAATCCGTTGACACCAACGATACCCCAACCACGAAACCAATCACTATTTAAATTGTCTACCAATAAATCACTTTGTGTATCGTCCCCAAAAACCGTTCTTTCAGTTCCAACCGATTCACTGGCAAACGGTTTTATATTAATGTTTGGTATAATTATTTTAGTCATATTAAAAAATCACTTTCTCTGCAAAATACCCATCTGAATCGCCAAACTTTTCACCGAAACCAACGGCATAATCATTATCACCAAACCCAAATGTCTGTGTCCGCTCTGCTTTTACAATCTTATTGTACCTCACTCCCTGCGGTTTGG
>Ga0306901_1000138_pt1 | contig 36957 bp, 40 predicted proteins | sample AntRauMFilla3767_FD_190431 | JGI IMG/M metagenome (GOLD analysis project Ga0306901, IMG submission 190431) | Saline lake microbial communities from Rauer Islands, Antarctica - Metagenome Filla 3 #767 (v2) (version 2) | ecosystem: Environmental > Aquatic > Non-marine Saline and Alkaline > Saline ... | reverse complement strand
TAACTTACCAGCTCACGAGCATAACTTAACTTCGTCGGGCATTAATGCAAAGCAGTATTTTGCGATTAGAGACGCTGCCCTTGACAATTTAAACGATTCTCCAGAGGTTGTTTCCTTGAATATAGACACTGTAGGGGCTGCTTCGAGCTCAGTATCAGGGATTCCGACTAGCGGACAGATTCTAAACGGCGGTCAAACAGGTAACGACGACTACAGGCTCGAAGCTGGTGAAGAATTAGGCTCTCCGTTAAACACTATGAATCCATATACAACAGTTAACTATATTATCTATACCGGGAACACACAATGAGTTATATTCTAAATAGAACAGACGGAACTATACTAGTAGAGCTAGTGGACGGAATATTAGACACTGACACTACTGATATTTCGTTAGTAGGACGGAATTTTACAGGCTACGGTGAGTTTATCAACGAAAACTTTATCAAGATGCTTGAAAACTTTTCCAACTCTACAGTTCCATTAGCTCCGTTAAAAGGCCAGTTGTGGTACGACACTAGTATTAACAAACTAAAGATATACAACGGCGAGGAATTTCAACCAGCTGCTGGCAGTTTTGTTGGAATTGTTGAACCACAAGACCCTATAGCAGGTGATACTTGGTACAACACGTCAACTAACCAGCTTTATTTGTATGACGGCGAGGAATTTCAGCTGGTAGGTCCGCAATTTACCTTGCAGCAAGGCCAAAGTGGTGTCTTTGTTCGAACAGTGCAGGACACTAACCTCAACTTTAGAACAGTATTAGAAGTTAGAATCGGCGAGACACTACAAGCTGTTGTTTCTCGCATTGAAATAAGACCTAGGAATACTACAGGCAACATTATTCCTGAGTTGGTAACAGCGGAAAATACAGACGGAACAATATTCCCAGGTTTGAATATTGTAAATTCGTATGACTTTCAGTACCGAGGCACAGCAACCCGAGCACAGAACTTACTTAGTGGAACAGATCCTGCTACTGAGTTTTCTGCATCGCAGGTATTAAGAAACGACGAGAATGGTATACTGGCTGGCAGGTTTACAATCCAAGGCGATGTTGACACTGGAGCACTACCGGAGCTACGTTTAATCGACGACAGAACCCGAGTTGTTATCGAAGACGGCGACCTAGTAATAGAATCAGCTCGCTTAGGTAGTGACATTCGTATAAAAGTTGCCGGCGCACCAGACCCGGTAGAAGCTATTTCGATTGATAGCACTAACAATTACATCGGCTTATTCAGTCCTGCGCCTGCTTATACACTAGATGTCGACGGTGACACAAGGATTACCGGCAATTTAATCGTTGAAGGCACTACTATAACGATTGAGTCGACAACAATTTCAGTCGGTGACAAGAATTTGGAGTTGGGAGTAACAGCTAATCCTACAAACGTTACAGCAGACGGTGGCGGCATAACTTTAAGAGGCGACACTGACAAAACGTTTAACTGGATTGATGCTACAGATAGTTGGACTCTTAGCGAGAACGTAGATCTTGCTTTTGGTAAAGAATATAGGATTGATAACACAAAGGTACTTGATGTAAGTAGTCTTGGAATAGCTATTACAGATGCACCAGGACTGGTTAGGGTTGGTAATTTAGACAACGTTACGTCAGCAGATATACAAGTAGGAGTTGACGAACCGTCGACTATTAACAAAATTAATAACCCAGGACTAATTTTAGATGCTAGCTTTGGCGGTTCACCGGGCGATATAAGCGTTACAAACAGTAAAATTACAGACTTGGTCGGCCCAGATATTGGATCAGATGCTGCAAACAAAACCTATGTAGATCAAGAGATAGATAACTCATTGATAGTATTCTCTTTTGATATTACAGGATGGTCACCGGGCGTTGTGAGCGGAAACATTATTCTGTTCTTAGAACAAGTCTTCCCAACAACAGTTGATAACAATGGCAAACAGGCAAAAGTGATCACTACTAAGATTGACAGTGAGGTAATCGACGGTATCGATGTTTTCAGCAACACTACTATTGACACAGCACAGGTATTAGTAGGTCCTGACCCGGTAACTAACGTTAATCAAATCAATCGATTAGAAGTAGTTGAGTCTATAACTTTGCCTAGTAACCTGTCTGTTCCTTATACTCCGCCGATTGTGAGAGAAGTTAGAAGTTTCGAAGTTGTTAGCGGCAATTGGACAGCAACAGGTGTTGAACCTGAAGACGGCAATGTACAAAACATCTAGTACTTGTAAAACAGATAAATAATAAAAAGCACATAAAGGGGATATGCAAACATGGCTTATCAGATAGATAGATACAACAGGGAGCTGTTGACAGTAGTCGAAGACGGAACACTAGATCAAACCACTGATCTAAGGTTCATCGGCAAAAATTATGCCGGCTACGGCGAGATTCACAACGAGAACTTCCTGTTCTTGCTGGAGAACTTTTCAAACGCAAACCCACCGCCTAAGGCGTTGTCTGGGCAAGCCTGGTATGATAGTTCAGAGAGAAAATTAAAATTCTTCGACGGTACATCTTGGAGATCAACAGGCGGCAGTGAAGTTTCTATGTCAGCCCCAGTTGGCCTTAGTGTCGGTGATTTTTGGTGGGACAATGGTAACGACCAGTTGTATGTATATAACGGGTTTGAATTTATTCTTATCGGACCACAAGACGCAGGTGACGGCCTGACACAAATGGTTAGCCAAGAAGTTAACGACACAAATATTACTCCTAGATCAGTTATTGTTTCTTACGTTAATGATACTCCGATTTCTATCTTTTCCCCTACTGAATTTGAGATTAGTGATCAAGAAGAACTTAGCGGTCCGTTTGATAGAATATCAAGAGGTATTACACTACGAGATTCATCCGACGGTGTAACTACATCGGCTTACCGTTTTAAAGGTACAGCAACAAACGCCGACAAGCTAAACAACCGTCTAGCTAGTGAATTTGTTACAGTAGCGAACCCAGATTTTGTAAACCAAATTACAACAGGCATCGACGGTATGCTGATAGGTGGCTCGTTCAGCTTCTCAGCTGAGACAGGTGGGTCAGAACCTGTGCGTGGTGTAATTAGTAACACCAGCGGCGCAGAAAACGAGATTCAGTTCAAAGCAAATAACTCAAACGATGCTAGCATACACAGTGTTTCTATTACCAGTGAAGGCATCTTCCCTGCAATAGGCGACACATTTGACTTAGGGTCACAGTCGCTTCCGTTTAGAGGAATATATGCTTCGTCGTTTGAAGGCGGCCCGGCATTAAAGGCTGACACTTTAAAGATATCAGCTGGAACATACCTTAGTGCTTCAGTTACAGCAGTGCCAAATACGATCGTAGCTCGCTCTTCGAACAATGTTATTTTTGCAAACGAATTTAACGGTACTGCTACTAACGCTCAGTACGCTGACTTGGCAGAAAAATATACAACTGACGTTGAGTACCCAACAGGAACTGTAATGGCTGTTGGCGGCACAGCAGAAACAACCGAAGCTCAGAGCGACTCTGTGGCTATAGGCGTTGTGTCAGCAGATCCTGCTTTCTTAATGAACTCAGGTTCCGAAGGCCAGGCCCTTGCTCTTAAAGGCCGAGTTCCTGTTCGAGTAGTTGGCGAAATCAAGAAAGGCGAAAGTGTATTTGCTGCTAACAACGGTGTTGCATCAAGCATTCCTTCAGTATCTTTAGTAGGTGTTGCGCTGGAAGACAAGTTAGGCGAGTCAGAAGGCTTAGTTGAGTGCGTTCTCAAAGTATAAATAAAACACTTACATAATAAGGATTCAGAATGGCAGTTACTACAGGCGGAAGAATTTTAGCCGCAGAATACAACAGCTTGCAGAGCAGAATAGAGCGATTACTAGGCAACGGTACTACTTCTTTCGGTTACGGACAGCCTGTTACTAGTTCGCCTGTAAGTATAGGAAGAACAGTAACCGCTGCTAAACTAGCAGAAGTGCGCGATGATCTTGAAACGGCTTATACGTTACAAACAGGTGATCCAATTCCGCTTAGTCTAATAGAGGCCGGCGACTTGATTGCAGCAGAGCAAACAGGCGTCGACACCACAAAGGGTTTTCGAGACTACCTAGATCTAATGACAACATTAGAAACAAATAGGTTTAATTTTGATGCTTCGCAGGTCGAAATAGTTCCGGCGATTGCATCTGACTCGAGAACTAATAGCTGGAGTCGTGTTACAATTACTTCTGAAGTAGAACTTTCCTTTCTTTCATCAAATTCAAGACGACACTTTTTCAATTCAGGCGGACAGGTTCGCTTGTCAGGAGTAGTGTCTAACCTAGCGTCAGGCTCTGCCAGTTACCAGAGAAACTTAGGCTGGAAACAGCTAATTGAGAATCCTGGTATAGTACTATTTGACCGTAACTCTGTAAACGTTACGAACACTGGGTCGTTAAACATTCAGTTTCCACAAACTAACAACTACGGTAATGATCAAGTAAACCAGAACTATACTGAAATTTTTAGAAAGAACGCCTCGGGCGCAGTGTATTCAAACAGTTATTGGACTGTTGAAGTACGTGCACCGTCTAGTTCTACTTTAAGATTTAGAATACGATTGTTTGACGGCGGCCCAGAGAGCGATCCAGACGGCATTGCAAGAGGTAGTGTATACGGCGGCGTCAACGAACCAGTAACTGCTGACATCACAATGCGTTACGGCGGACGCCGTGCAGACGGTTCAGTAACAGTAGCTTTCCCACCCTATTCTATAGTAAATAGCTTCCAATAATGGTTGACTAAAGTCTCCTAGTGTCATAAAATATAGTATGACTAGGAGACTTCTATGGACGAACGACTTGAAAAAGCATTAGACTTTTCAAATTATATGATTACGCTCAACAACCAAAAGCGTATCCTCAAAGAAAAATTTCGCGAACAAACCATCTACTATTACAAAGGCAGTCAATTTACTGTAAGCAAAGAGCTTATGACCTTTGTAAACATGCTTGTTGATAAGGGATTTGAGGAAGTTATTTTAATTGACGATAACGAAACTCCGACAATGATCGGCGACCTCGTTGACTTCAACGACAACATCTTTGATGTGTATTTCTCTGCAACAAACTCCTTCCATGCAGCCTACGAAGAAATTAGAAAAAATCGATCTGTGGAGAAACTAACAGATTATGACTAAAGGTGTATTAGTATTTGCACACAACAATAATCAGATCGACTACGTCAAACAAGCCTACTTTCTTGCACACAGAGTCTCCGAATATCTAGGGTTACCTACTACGCTTGTTACAGACAGTAAAAAGTATTTACTGTATAGGTTTTCTGATGCAGAGTCTGTATTCGATAATATCATTACAGTTGGCCGCCGCCAAGATTCAAACGACAAGGTTTTTAATGACGGCGCATTTGCGTCTAAGACTCTTCAATGGAGGAACGGTGACAGGCCGATGGCGTTTGAACTTACTCCCTACGACGAGACCTTAGTTTTAGACACTGATGTAGTAATCTGCAATGATACCTTTTTAAAGTGTTTTGATAACAAGAATGACTTATTGATGTACAAGGATTGTACTGACATTACTGGAATAGATCGCGGTCTTGAGTTTGTTAGTATATCGGATACCAGTGTTGATTTTTACTGGGCAACAGCAATGTTCTTTCGTAAAACCGCAGAGAACGAAATATTCTTTGGCCTAGTAGAACATATCAAAGAGAACTGGGACCACTACAGATACATTTTCCAACTAAGAAGCAGTCAATATCGAAATGATTTTTCGTTTAGTATTGCAGTTCACATCATGAACGGTTATCAATCCGGCCATTTCGTTAAGCCTATGCCAGGCACACTTTACTATATTACAGACAAGTCGTTGTTATACGAAATTAAAGACAACAGTTTGTTTATGTTGTTGGAAAAGCCAGACTACCAAGGCGAGTATACTGCACTTAGAATAAAAGATGCCAATGTACATGTAATGAATAAATTCAGTTTGAATAGGTGTATCGATGAACAGTAAAGGATTTTTGATATTTGCAGAAGGCAAAGAGTACGTTAAGCAAGCATACCTGTGTGCTTTAAGTATAAAAGCTGCCGGAAATAAGCATCCTGTGAGTATTGTAACGAACGACACACTGCTCAAAAAACAGGAAAGGGTTTTTGACAAGGTAATCGAAATACCCTGGTACGTGTCTGTAGACAGTCGTTTCAAAACAGAGAACCGATGGAAGTTGTACCATGCCTCGCCCTACGAACAGACTATTGTACTAGACAGTGACACGTTGGTACTAGACGATCAGGAACCGTTTTGGGAGTTTCTTGACAACTACGATATATATTATCCTTGTCGAGTCTTTAGTTATCGTAACGAAAAAGTCGATGAAGAGATAAATCCTTATCGAGTAGCTTTCCGTGAAAACAACTTACCTAACTTTTATAATGCAGTTCACTATTTTAGGAAGTGTGAGTTTGCGCATACATTTTTTGATTGGGTTGAACTGGTAACAAAGAATTGGGAGTTGTTTTATGGCAACTTTTGTAAGGAGCATTATCCGAAAGAATCTAGTATGGATATTACCACCGCAATTGTGTCACGTATTTTAGACATCGACGATGACATTTCAAACAGAGGATATTCAGCTCCCTACATAAAACATATGAAGCCTGCTCTTCAGGGCTGGGAAATAACTCCAGATAAATGGCAGAAGTATGTTGGTGTGTATCTCACAGATAATGTCCAGCTTAAAGTAGGTAACCATTTACAAACTGGTGTTTTCCACTACACCGAAAACGATTTTGTTACCACTGACATCATAAGGAAATACGAACAATGTCTGAAAAAATGATGTACGTAAAGTTCGACAAAGAAACAGGCAGCATTCTAGGAATCAAAGGTAAAGAATACCCAGGCGAAAACTCTATGCCTGTTCCTCTTGAACAAGTGCGCAAACTAATCGACGGAGAAGAACTTACTGACGACTATGAAGTAAGGTACGAGCCTAAACTCAAACGCCTCGAATTTGGGCATCGTCGAATCACTAGTGTAAAAGGCGACCATATCAATGACTTTATCTACGAAGTACCAACTAAAAACGGTAAGTCTCCGGATATACTAATTGTTCAAGATGTTAAGAATACATGCTGGAAAGTGCACATGGGTCGTGCACTAGGAGATAGCCTAAGGCAGAAAGGCGTCAGTATAAATGACACGATGATGTTGAGTATTACAGCTAAAGGCGATCCTAACGTTCTGTATAAAACTCTTTTTGTTGAACTAGGTGAAGTGGTACGCAATAACTACGTAGTACTTCCGTTTACAATGCCGTTTGAACACACAGAACAACCGATAAGTGTGTACACGTCGCGCAAGTTTGACACATACCAATTTAAGAGGATTTTTAATGACGAACAAGATTAGAGTAGTAGATCAAGACATTATATTTTTAAGCTACGATGAGCCCAACGCGGATAAAAATTACACAGATCTCTGCTCTAAGTTACCTTGGGCAAAGCGCGTACACGGTGTAAAAGGCAGCGATGCAGCACACAAAGCCTGTGCAGACATCAGCGAAACAGAATACTTTGTTACTGTAGACGCTGACAATATCATCGATCCAAACTTTTTAAATGTAGAAGTTGATCTAGACGAGCTCGCCCTTACAGATAAGCATGTTTTCAGTTGGTGCGGCAATGTTCATGTAAACGGTCTGAAGTATGGCAACGGCGGCCTCAAAATGTGGACACGAGAGTTTGTCAACAACATGAAGACTCATGAAAACTCAGACTCCAAAGATCATCGCAGTGTAGTAGAATTTTGTTTCAATGACCTTTACTATCAATTCAATGCCAACTATTGTACTAGTTACACAAATGCTAGCCCGTTCCAAGCGTGGCGTGCAGGGTTTCGTGAAGGTGTAAAGATGAGTCTTAACCAAGGCGAAAAGACTTCTGACATAAAGTCAGTATGGTGGCAAAATTACGATAGGCTGTTAGTTTGGTGTAACGTAGGAGCCGACGTTGAAAATGGGATATGGAGCATGTTAGGTGCTCGTGAAGGCGCATGGCTTACAAACTGCACAGATTGGGATTATACACAGGTGCGCGATTTTGAGTACTTGACAGATTACTGGGCAAAGAAGTCTGAAAAGATTGCTGACGCCGATGATGCTCTTGAAGAAGTAGGTTATTTTGGAATGGTTTTGCGTGAGAGTCTAGATCTTGAACTAGCAGAAATCGATGCAAACGGTTCTAGGTTCTTCAAGCAAGTTTACGAAAACACACCAAGAATTATAGGAAGAATTAAATGAGTAACCCCAATAATAGATTAATAGCTGTGACTAATGCACTAGACGAAGTTGGCCCAGGCTTTTGTTTAGCTAAATGGCAACAGGTCACTCTGCACCTTCACAGCGGTCAAACGCATAGTTGTCACCATCCGGCAGCGCATAAGATTCCTGTTGAAGAACTAGAAGACAATCCTAGTGCATTGCACAACACCAAGTTTAAGAAAAAACAAAGAAAGACTATGTTAGAGGGCGGACGCCCGAGTGAATGTGACTACTGCTGGCGTGTTGAGGATAACAACGACGACTCGTTTAGTGATCGTACTTACAAGTCGCAGGAGCCTTGGGCACTGCCGCATCTGAACGAGATTAAGTCAATGCCATGGGATCATGATGTAGTCCCTAGTTATTTAGAGATTAGCTTTAGTAGTGTTTGCAATTTCAAGTGTAGCTATTGCGGGCCACAGTTTAGTAGTAAATGGATGGACGAAATTCAGCATCACGGCGCATACAACACCAGTGTTCCGTTCAACAGCTTGTATCCGATGCAACGAGATGATACAGTGCCTATTCCTGTAAGAGAATACAATCCGTATGTAGATGCATTTTGGAAATGGTGGCCTGAGATTTCTGACAAGTTAAATCACTTTAGGATAACAGGCGGCGAGCCACTACTTTCTAAAGATACTTTTAAGATGCTGGATTATATCATAGAGAACCCGCTACCAGAGGTTGAGTTTTCTATCAATAGTAATATGTGTATTCCAGACGAACTTTTTGAAAAGTTCCTCAGCAAAGTAAAGATCATTTGCGATAACAAACTAGTCAAAAAGTTCAAGGTGTTTACTAGCGCCGAAGCATACGGAGCACAGGCAGAATATATCCGTCATGGACTGGACTACGATAAATGGTTATTCAACATTCGACGTGTTTTGACAGAAGTTCCTGAGTGTACCTTTACTTGTATGTGTACTTACAACCTATTGAGCATGATGTCGTTTGATAAGTTTCTCGAAGATATTCTGTCTATCAAGCAAGAATTTGGAAGCTCGCGGAGAGGAATCCCTATTATTCTAGATGTTCCGTATTTGAGGTATCCTCAACATCAAGCAATAAAGATTGCTCCTCCAGGATGGAATAGCAAGTATATCACTAAGCAACTAGAGTTTATACGTAATAATCTAGAAGACCCTAGCGCCCCGGCAAAAGCTAATTACGGATTTTATTCGTTTGAAGCTGACAAGTTTCAGAGGCTGCAAGAAGTGTTTTCCAACGAGAATCTAAGTCAAGAAGAACTAGATACTTTAAGAAGAGATTTTGTTATATTCGTTGACGAACATGACTGTCGACGCGGCACAGACTTTTTAGCAACTTTTCCAGAAATGGAAGATGTTTATCACGAATGGAAGTCTTTGTTAAACGCTTAGATTCTTAAAAAACTGATACAGCTTATTCTTTGAGTAAGCTGAGTTTTTCATTACATTGTAATTGTGACGTAGAATCTCTTCGTTTTTAAAACGCCATTCTATTTTCTCCTGTCTAGTTAATGTGTCTAGGTGTTTACAAACTTTATTGATACTTAGTAATAACTTTCTGTATCGAAGAGTGTCGTCTTCTTCGAAGTCAAAACTCAAATCAAACCACTCGTCGTACAGCTTGTACCCTAAGTCTTTTAGTGCATGATTGCAACCTACCTGCCCGTAGATAACAAACGGTTGAAATTTTAAGATTGGTTTAAACGTCTTCTCGCTGTAAAACAAACTAGTATTATCTAAATCATCCACCAAAGTCTCGTTAGTCAGCTGAAAAATAGTTTGATCAAAGATATGACCCCAAGGGAGTTCATCGGCCCAGTTAACGTCGAAGTTTTTATAGTCGACAATAAACGGCAGTTTATCAATCCATCGCTGTATAGAAACTTCACTGAATTTATGATTTTTACCCCATTCTTTTAGCTGCTCTATTCTTTCTTCGTCGAGGGTGTTGTGACTAATAAGAGCGTACTTTGATACGTTGTGATCACATAGCATAAAAGTTGCGTTTGTTCGTTCGTGTCGATTCACTCTACTTAAACTAGAAAAGTATCTTGACTCGAATTTCTTTTTACATAGTTCCACAGATTGTTTATAAAGTTCGTCTGCATCTAGGGGTTTACCGGTCCTCGGATGTTTTGCTTTTTTGGTGTACTTAGTAAAATTCTCGAACGCAAGATACGAGACAACATGAATAGGCCGTTGATTAGTTCTTTCTGCCCATGCCTTTATGTTCTCCTCGTCTTTGAGGTTTCCTGAAAGGTAAATTACCATACGCGGATCTATTTTACGTATTTCACAGCTTCTGTATAAGTAATCAAATATAGAATAATCGCCGGTAGGACTAAACCCTTCTAAAGATGCATCAAAAATAAAGAACATTCTTTTCTTTTTCATAGCTTTTAAGAGCTTTTTGTTAAGATACTTGAATACGTCAGGAGCAGTACTCCAGTCTCCGTATTCTAGTTGAGCAAGTATGTAATCAAAGTTTTTTAAATGACCGAGTTCGTTGTCTGTGTTATAAAACATATCGTCGAAAATAGAATCTAACATCCTCAGACTGGTGTGGTTTTCACTCGCTTCTCTAATAAATGGGTTTTTACTGATTACATTGTTCTTTCTTTTCATCGTATATTTATTAAAGAATTTCAGACCTGGCAACTCTGAACTATTTTAGCGATAAGTATTTTGACACAAACTAGGAGCTCAAGTGAATATAGGATTTATTGGAGTAGGTAAACTCGGCATGCCATGTGCAGAGGCTATGGCAGATAAAGGTCATGCAGTTTCAGGGTATGATATTGCTAAGGTCAGTAGCGATACTGTAGACGTTGTAGACACTATAGGCGAATGTGTTGTAGACAAGGATATAGTATTTGTTGCTGTGCCTACTCCCCACGACCCTGCGTATGACGGTAGTGCTCCTTCGTCGCACCTGCCACCTAAAGACTTTAGTTACGACATAGTCAAGCAAGTACTAGTAGAAGCGAATCTAAACATGAATGCAGACCAGTTGCTCGTGTTAGTTTCTACAGTGTTGCCAGGTACCACCCGCGAACAACTTATTGATCTTGTTCCGGACACTCGCTTTGTGTACAATCCCTACTTAATTGCAATGGGCTCAGTAAAGTGGGATATGGTAAACCCAGAGATGATAATGATCGGTACTGAGGACGGCGAACGCTCGGGCGATGCAAAGCAGCTTATTGAGTTTTACAAGACTGTAATGGAAAACGAACCAAGGTACGTTGTAGGCACATGGGACGAGTGCGAGTGCATCAAAGTATTTTACAACACGTTCATCTCCACTAAGATTGGCCTTGTAAACATGATTCAGGATGTTGCACAAAAACAAGGAAACATAGACGTAGATGTAGTAACCAAAGCCTTAGCAGATTCTACTATGCGTATCATGAGTCCACAGTATATGACAGCAGGCATGGGCGACGGCGGTGGCTGTGTGCTGCCTAATTTTCTTGTTAACGTAGATGACATTGAGATGCCTATAGAAGAACTGTACCAGCAATACAACGTCGACAAAGATCAAACTAGGGTAATTAAATCGTCAAATTATGCGTGTTCTTCAGCCGAGTATAAAAAGATAGACCAGGTTACTACTAGGCAATATAAAGGGAATATGTATAGATTTATAGTTGGTAGCAGTGAACTAATAACCACTAATGATCATTTAATACCAGTGTTGCGAGATAACACTAGACTAGTAGTAAGAGCAGAAGATATACTAGAAACAGACAAGTTGTATATGTTGGACAATTGAGGCATTTGTTATGTTCAAATATACTGTTAAATATTAGTATGATTATAGAAGAATATGTTTTAAGAGTAAAGGAAAAATCTAAACAAAACAAGACTGGTTATCGAGAAGTTAATAAACTATATCTAAAATTAACGTGCGACAACTGCAACAAGATACATTCTCGCTTAAAAAGCCATTATATTAAGATGATGAAAAACGAATGGTTTAACAAAGATTATTGTAATACTTGTTGGCAACCGATACTTTCTTCCAGGCCAGGTATAAAAGAAAAAGTGACGCAAGGAGTAAGAACTGCGTATGCTACTCGAGGTAACGAGATAAAAAAGAAGATATCTGAAAAACTAAAAGGTATGAATTTAGGCAATAACAACGGCATGAAACGCCCTGAGATTAGAGAAAAGGTTTCAAAAACTAGGTCTAAGCTCATGGAAGATAAGACATTTCGTTCTAAGTTTAAACAAGGTTCAATCGATGCCTGGGCAAGAGGATGTTATGATAATGCTAATACTTCTGGACGAGCTAACTGGCATACTTATATACATAGTAACGGAACTGCGTACAAAGTTCAAGGACGGTACGAGTTAAAATTTATCGAGTATCTCGATAATAATAATCTAAGATTTGAATGTCACAAGGGAAAGATACCGTATGTAGCTGATGACGGACTAACTCACCATTATTTTCCTGATTTTTATGTGTACGAATGGCAATCTTACGTCGACCCTAAAGCAACACACTGGTATAGAATACAAAAAAGAAAGTTTGAGCTGATGGCCGAGCAGCATCCGGACTTAAACTTACGCATACTCTTAGAAAGAGATCTAAAAGCCTTAGGAATTAAGTTATGAAAAAAAGCATTGACAGAATAGAGTCTTTTTATTACCAAGGTCCGGTATACAACGTAGAAGTTGAGCCAAATCATCCAACGAAAGACGACCAGTACTTCCTACAAAGTGATACTGGTATAGTAGTACACAATTGTCACCCGAGAGACAATATTGCCCTGCGTTATATGGCAGAAAAGCTAGACCTAGGATATGACTTGTTTGATGCAGTAATGACGTCGAGGGAGTCGCAGGCTGAAAACTTAGCAACTAAACTAGTCGATCTAGCTAGAGAAAACAATATGCCTCTATACATCCATGGTAAGGCATATAAACCTAAAGTACCTTACGTTGATGGGAGCTATAGCTTATTAGTAGGCTACTACTGTGAAAAGGCCGGCATACCACCGATTTATATAGATCCTTATACAGGCGACGATTATCAGCCCGAGCGTCCGGGCGTGTTTCTAATGGCGCACTCAGCAGCAATTACGTATGAATACACAGGGCAATCGACCAAGGACGAGTTATATTGCTCGATACCGCCGTTTAGCATCGTAGTAGATCCCTGGAGGAAGCTGACTTCGAGCGTAAGCGAAGTTATATATTATGGAAACACGAGGTTTTAATGACCAGCGATATTATCTTTGTTGGTCCTGAGAACGACCAATGGAAAAAACTTAAAGAAAAGTATCCTACTGCTAAAAGAGCCGATGATTTTGCCAAAGCACAAAACAAGTCAATGACTAAAATGTTTTGGGTTGTATGGAATGATATAAACGTTTGTGACAACTTTGACTTCTCATTGCAACCGGACGAATGGAGCAAGGAGTATGTTCATGTTTTTAAAAACGGTGAGTATTACGATGGCATAGTGTTATGTCCGAAAAGAATCAAGCTCAATCGTCGAGAATTAGAATATCGGTTCTTTATTAAAAAGAAAGAAGTTGACGAAATAGCCAGCCGTCCTAAGCCATTTGACATTGTGTTTATTTCGTACAAAGAGTCTAACGCAGACGAAAACTACGAACGGTTGCTAAAAATTGCACCTCGTGCAAAGCGTGTGCACGGCGTTAAGGGCATTCATCAGGCGCACATTGAAGCAGCTAACCTATGTGACACTGAGATGTTTTGGGTAGTCGATGGCGACGCAGAAATTGTCGACGATTTTAACTTTGATTATCAAGTGCCTAGGTGGGAACACGATTGCGTACATGTTTGGCGAAGTAAAAATCCTGTAAATGACTTGACTTATGGTTACGGAGGTGTTAAACTATTACCCTCAGAGCTGACAAAACGAGTAGACGTAGAGTCAGCAGATATGACAACTAGTATTAGCAACAAATTTAAAGCAGTTGAGGAGGTGTCAAATGTAACACGTTTCGATACAGATGAGTTTTCAACTTGGCGAAGTGCTTTTAGAGAATGTGCAAAACTAGCAAGTAAAAACATTAGAGGACAAATTGATGAAGAAACAGAAGCAAGACTCGAGACCTGGTGTAGCCGAAGCAATGGTAATAGTCTATATGGCAGGTTTGCGCGAGCAGGCGCTATACACGGTCGTGAATTTGGGCTTTCTATTGAGTCTAGCGTTCAGTTGGGCAAGATAAACGATTACGACTGGCTGTACGCAAGGTTCCTGGAGGACAATAGTGCAGCCAGTTAAAGACATACGCACTCTACATTTAGAGTTAACAGACAAATGTCAAGCACAGTGCCCGATGTGTGCTAGAAACTTTCATGGCGGAGCTACTCGTTCGTTTATACGCAACGGTGATATCTCACTTGACGTTTTTAAAGCATGGTTCCCTCCTAGCTTCCTATCTCAGCTCGACAATGTTTACAGTTGCGGAAACTACGGTGATCCTGCTTTTGCTCGTGATTGTTTAGAAATATTCGGATACATTAGAGAATGCAATCCGACAGTTCGGCTAGCCATTCATACAAACGGAGGAATGCGTTCTACTGAATGGTGGGCAAAACTGGCCAACGTATTAGGAACTCAATCAAACAGTGAAGTAGTATTTGCTGTTGACGGATTTGCAGGGAAGCACGAGTTATACCGACGTAACACTAAGTTTGAAAAAGTTATCGAAAACATGGTTGCATACGTGCAAGCAGGCGGCACTGCGAAAGTTGACAGTTTAGTTTTTGAACATAACGAGCATGAAACTAAAGAGCTTGAGACTTACTTGTATGACAGAGGTGTTAGTCAAGTAAACTTTGTCAGCACCAAACGCTTCTATGAAATGTCAGAGTTCGAAGTGCAAAACTTGGATGGTTCTCATGCATACAGTATTAAGCCTGCACAGTTGCCCGAGTTTAAGCAGACTCCGAACAAAGAAATTGATAAGTTATTAGACAACGACTTCAGAAGAAACGTAGCGGCCCAGAGCGTAATAGATCCGCAATGTGAAACAGAGCAAGGGATATATGTAGATCCGTACGGCAATATATTTCCTTGCTGTTGGATAGGCGGCGACTATCTCGAGCAGCCAGTGGAAGAAAATTTGCCCATTCATAAGCTGCGTAACATCGCTGTTCAGCGTTCAAAAGAAATGCTTGAAGATATAGGCATTCCTAACTGTAATGACGGTGTGTTACACACGCAAAATGTATTATGGCAAAAGATAGAAGATCACTGGCAGGGCGAAAATAAGTGCCTCACTTGCGCAAGACAATGTTCGTCGGCAATTTATGATGGTGGTAAGAAATGACAAACTATAACAGTATTCCGTTCAAAGACATTACTAGTTTCGGACAACAAACTCTTCTCGATAACGACTTGTTTTCTGTGTCTTGGATATTAGCGCGATTCTGCAATTACGAGTGTTCTTACTGCTGGCCCTATGCTCGTACAAGTATTCCGGACCATCGCCCGTTAGAAGTTTATAAGCAGACTATTGACGAGATAAAACGCCAGGCAAGAGCTAACGGTTTTACAGACTTTCACTTTTCTTTCTCAGGCGGCGAACCTACAGCGTATAAACATTTCGGCGAGTTAATAGATCATTACGCAAACGACAAATTGCCGGAATACCAAAGTATTCACATGACTACTAATATGTCACCAGGAAGTAAATGGTGGAATAAGTGGTTAGACTCTACAGATAAACTAGACCGTCGATCAATTACAGCTAGCTTTCACGGTGAGTTTGCAAACGAACAAGAGTTTGGCGATAAATGCTTGCAGTTACAGCGAGCAGGTGTGTATGTCACAATCAATCAGGTAATGGTGCCTGAGTTGTTTGAAGAGTACTACGAACGGTGCAAGCGTTTTGCGAATCGTGGCATAAACGTCACGTTAAAGCCTCAGAGCGACCCTACAGCAAGTTTTGTTGTATCAGGGTATACTGACCGGCAAAAAGAACTTCTCCGAATTGGGTTCCCACAAAAGTATGACGGAGAAGTAGTGCCGCAAGTTAGGCTAGAGGATGACCAAGGAAATAAGTATTATATAGATCAAGCAGAACGGTTTAACGCATTTGGGTTTAACAAGTTTCAGGGCTGGAACTGTAACGCAGGGTTTCAGAGTTGCATTATTAGAGAGCCCGGCGGCGAAATAAAACGTTCGTATAGCTGTCATGACGCACCACTTGGTACAATCGACCAAGGTTTTGATTTGTTCAAAGGTGCAATGCCCTGTGTTACGCCGACCTGTGTTAGCTCTGCTGATTCAAAGATACCCAAGGTAAAAAATGTCACAAAGTTGCTTTGACATAGTATTATGGTACGATTCTGATATTGGTAACTGTTCCTTGACAAGTTACGCATATTCTGAACGACTGCTTAAAGAAAAGTTAGATCTCATTGAGATCAATTATTGTCTTAAGAAAACTACAGATGCAGTCGACTACGATGATCTAAATGTCTATGTAATTGAACTAAAAGAAGTAGAACAAGACGTAAATGTATTCAAGGAAATACCCGAAGTAACAAAGCAGATGATCAGAGATGGCGTTTCGTTATTGCTTAATTTCGGTAAAGAAGGATTTGATGCCGGCGATTGGTTGTTACGTATTTACAATTACCTGAAGAAAGAGAACCTGCTGTCAGCAGATGTTTACCTTGTGTTTTCGGATCTAGACTTCCAATATAACTATCAAAGGTTTTTGACAGACAACGGAATCGATGATTTTTTTACTCGAATAATCAACTTTGATTATTTTAAAGGAGAGTATTACGATACACTTGTTGACATATCAACAGACGTTTCTGAGTATAAGAAGATTTCTGTCGATAGCAAAGATAAAAACTTTTTATTCTATAATGGCAAAGTTCGTATTTCAAGAGTATACGCTGTAAGTGAACTTGATAGGATGGAATTGCTAGATCATAGCTTAGTAAGTTTTGTGTTTGATACTTATATGCAGTCTGCGAACAGTATAGACGGTTGTATTAACACGCTTGCCGATCTAGGCATTGATACAGCTTATGCTCGAAACTTTTTCAAAAACAGGACGCCTATGATTTTAGACAAATATCCTAGTGACTTCTCGTTTCAGAATCAAAACCAGGTTGTCCAGAGTCACTATGATAGAACTTTTTTCAGCATAGTAAGCGAAATGTCGATGACAACACGATTTGTAACTGAAAAGACATACAAGCCGATATTTAATCAACATCCTTTTATATTAATTGCTGCACCCGGCATGTTATCATATCTGAAAGGACAAGGATACGAAACGTTTCCTGAACTGTTTGATGAATCGTACGACAGCATCGAAGATCATTTCGAACGAGTAAAAGCAGTGCTTGAACAGATAAGAAACTTCTGTAACTTGTCCAGCAACGAAAAGATAAAAAGGTTTGAATCAGTAAAGAACAAGCTAATACACAACAGAAAGAATTATATTCTTCAAGCTCAAACCACAAAAGCAAATGACATATTATCAATATTTGAGGTTATAAATGAAAGTAGAACTAGAAGACGTCCTGTTTTGGATGGACGCTATACGCAACTCGCTAGACAAGTACAGAACTCTTGAAAGTTTCTGGAAGGGACAGATACGCTCTAAAGTTTGGCTAGTAGAACAGTTACAACCTTTGCAGATGAACGATCAAACCACTATCTCTATCCACGGTGGCTGGCACGGTGTCCTTGCTAGTTTGTTGTTCAACAGTAACCTAAAGATTGACAAAATAGTTTCGTTTGATATCGATCCTAAGTGCGAGGAAATTGCCAACACAATAAATAAACGGCAAGAGATGCAAGGAAGATTTCAAGCAGTTACGGGTGACTGCACTAAGCAACTTTATCGCAGCGACATCACCATCAACACAATCTGCGAGCACCTTACCCAAGAACAATATGACCGATGGTTGAATTTAGTAGACAAAGATTCTCTCGTTGTACTTCAGGGTAATAACTACTTTGAATGTGACGAACATGTTCGTTGCGCTGAAACATTAGAAGAGTTTGAAAAACAGTCAAATGTACTACCTGTGTTCAAAGGATCGTTTAATACGCCAAAGTATACGAGATTTATGATCATTGGATATAAGAATATTATTTAAGTTCAGAACTAGGAGAACAAATGAAAGTATCAAAAATTCCAGGACTTGGCAGTTACGGTATATTCATCGACGGTGTAGATTTTGATCACCTAACAGATGACGAATGGATGGAGATTGGCAAACTGCAAATGGACAACCTTGTTACAATTCTAAGAGATTGTAATCTGGGATGGGAAAAGCAAACAGATCGAGTTTTGCGTTGGGGCGATACACGCTACGGAATACGCTATAATATCTTGAAGAAGTATCCTGGCATGACGTGGACACAGGTTGTCAAAGCATCGATAGCAGACAGTCCTGAAATCGAAGACGTTGATAAGTTACGTCTGCAGAGCATTGCAAGAATGCAGGAGCATAGTCCGGAAGGCAAACACGTTATGCGAGTGAGCGGACGTCGTGATGAAAACGGCAATGCCCTGGGCATGTTCGCAGAAGGCGAGCTATTATGGCACTCAAACGAAAGCGGCAACTTAGCATTCACGCCAGGTGTTAGTTTATTAGGTTCTGAGAACATGATCGGGTCTTCAACCGGCTTTTTAACTACGCCAGATTACTACGAAAACGTATCGGAAAGGTTTCGCTCTGAGCTCGACGAGATGGTGCTGATCCATAAGTTTACACCAGGCAAGATCAACCCAGGGTTGCGTATGGAGCAGGACGAAGTAATGCACAGTAATATGTGTCCTACAGATGGCGTTGAGATTCCAATGGTAATTCAAAGCCCGGGCGGTATCAAAGGACTGCACTATTCTATAAACACAATCTACAGCATCAAAGGTATGTCAGAGGAAGACAGTCAGAAAGTGTTTGATGAGATCAACAAAGAATTGTTTGTTGACAAATATATCTACGATCACGAATACAAAAGCAACAATGACCTATTGATGTTTGATAACTCGATTACTCTGCACAGAAGGTTAGGTGATATTAAGGATCGTTTGTGCTATCGTATCCAGCATGACTATTCTAACCTACAGGACGGTTTTTGGCAGCCTTACTTACAAGAGCCTTACCAAAGTAGGTACGAAGAGATCATCACAGACTTTGTAGATACAGCAAATATTCAGAACTTTAAGTTACCATCTACCGGCTGATTCTAGCTGTTCTAAGAACAGGGACTGATTAAAGCGCCACACAGTTTGGTCAGTTCCTCGATAGTTTACTTCCTTTACTCTTTGCATAACGCCAGTCCTTTCTAGTGCAGGTCCGAAGATATTGTGCACTCTTTGTTGTGTGCCTGCTTCAAGTTCGTTAGATGTAATATACAGTTTTGCGTCCTTAGGAGCCCAATCAATGCAAGTCGGTATAAGGAACTGTGACGTAGGGTTCTGGTGTTTAGTTATTACATAGATGCCTCTAAGACCGTTAGAGTAGGTCATTCCTTTGAGCTTGTCAGTGAACACGCAGGTTCTTGCAGCTATTCTATAGCTGTTCGGACCCATAACATCGTCGAAAGAGTGTGCAGCAACTGAGCCTACAGCATTTCCCTGGTAATACAGAATCCAAGTCTGTTTTTCACGTTCGTTGCGGAAACAATCTACTAGCATCCTACGCGAAGCATTATTAGTAAACCCTCTTCTGTCTGCTTCTTTATAGAAGTTAGAAAGGCTTAGGTCTTCTGACCAAGGTACAATTTCAAAATCACTCATTTAAGTCACTCGCTAAGAAAGAAAGAATTAATACACACCTGTCATTAGGTGAATCGTTGTATGCGTAGTGAGGCATACTTTCGTTGAATACATTTAGCTTGCCGTTTTCGAGTACGCTAGTTTCGTTGTTTACAACAAGACCAGCCGATCCTTGTACGTCGATGCCGAAGTGGTATTTGACAACATAGGTGTCGTCTGCTCCTGCAATACAGTCTTCGTCGTGGTCCTCGTGGTCATCTATTTTACTAAATGGTTTCAGTACAGAAAACGTTGCAAGAATAGGTTGTACCTTGAATGACTGAATAATTTTTACAGTCTCAAGATCTGCAAATTCTTTAGGCAAACCGTTGAGCAGTTCTTTGTTATAGATAAAGGGAGCAACCTGCCAAAAGTGTCCTGTGTTTTTGCGATTTTCAACAATGTCGTCCATGTTGTTGTAATCGTAAAACATATTAGAGTCTTTGAGAAACTTGTAATCTCTCTGAAAGGTAGATAGGTTGCTGAACAGTAGGTTACCGTCCACTTTTAAATGCGGAGTCAAGAACACTTTAGTTTCCTTACATCAATAGTTGATATATAAAAGTCTTTCTCTAGCACGAGTTTTACAAGGTCTGCGATTTCTTCTTCTGTGTTAAACGGTTCGTCTGATCGTTCTTGATCTTTTGTGCCAATGTTCAACGGACGTATCAATACGCTTTGCGGTTGATCATCGTACGGGTGTATCACACTTAGATCTTGATGTGCTTTGAGCAGAGCGTGTTTTGCAGCAATGTAATCTGTTTGATGTATAGGAGCCTGTCTGATTAAGTTCCAGGAGAATTCTGTAGTTAACCCGCCTATACTAACAATCTTTCCATTCTTGTTGTTCTGTTCCCACATTTGGTGAATCTGTAGCAGCAAGTCGACCTGAGCCGGAAAAACTTTACACACGTTTAACACGTGATCGTAGTCTAAAGACATCTCAACAATGTTGTTTACTGTTTCTCTATCTGTTAAATCATACCCTGTTGAACGAGATATACCTGTGCACTCGTGTTTGACTTTTAGTGAATCGTATAAGACTCTGCCCAATCCGCTGGTATGTCCTGTAATTAGTAGTTTCATATAAATGTTTCACAATCGCTTAAATCTAAGTTTAGGATATCTTCGGTCATAACACCGCCATATATGTGTGTTCTAGTGCTAGAGCCACTGTTCTCTGTACTGTGTAAGTACGTGGTATTTACAAGGTATATCCAGCCGTCTGCTGGGATATGAACCTCTTTACCGTCTATAGTAAACGTTGCTTGATCGTTTGTTTCTATAGGAATGTGGAATCTAAACTTTTCGGGACTGTCCTGATGTGGTGGCAGGCTTGTTCCTGGAGTATGTATAGACACTTGAATGTCTCTTGCTCTCGCCGGCAAACTTTTTACTACGTCTAGTGCATAACCTGCAAAGCACTCTCGTTCTCCTAGCTTGTCGTGTGGCATAGTAGGACTGTATTGTTCTTCGGCAATAGCCCGCATCCAAGGTACAGGGCCTTTTGTGTCATCACCCCACGTTAGCATTACCCAGGAAGCGTCATCGGCCATGAATTTTCCTAGCTGTTCGTTAGGATCGTATTTCCACATGCTCTTATGTTTGCTATAAGTCCATATCCAGTCGTTGTATTCGTTGATTAGGTTGTTGTACCATTCTACTATTTTCTGTTGATCTATAGGAATCCATCTTTTAATACGCCAGTCGGTTTCGAGTTCATCGTAATCTTTAATGCAGTCTACCTGTTTAGAAAGTTCATTTTGAGCCATTATCAAACCTCTCTACTAAATCGTTGAACGGTATATTTTCTTTCAGTTGCAAAGACACTGCTATTCTAGGAACGTCTGCTACTATCATATGAGGCAGTGCAGGATTAATTAAACAAGGACCCTCACTAGTCCACGCTGTAACTGGATCTACGTCTTTAACGTTTATAGGAATATAGGAACCTACGTTTGAAGTGCTCCAGTCTGGTAAGTCTTGGTTACCAAACTTTACTTCGAGATCGGCGTCTTGTGGTTCGTAAAAGTTTACCCTAGAGTTCTTAGTAAGAGTCCAGTTTATTGCGGCAGTAATTGTATCACCGTCTGGCCCTGAGTCTATGTGCGCAATATAAGGATCTTTAGCAAGCCAATGCCAGACTACTACTTTTCTTATTTCTATTCCTTTTGCTTTTAGATATTCTATAAAGTCCGGGTTTATAATATCAACGGAGTAGTTGTCTTTTTGCACAAAGTTGTCTGTTTCAATTGCGTCGAGCATTTCTATAAGATTTGTATTCAGCAATTCGTTTTTGCTGAAAGGAATGCGATTGCTGAGTTCAAAGTAGTAGGGAATCATAAAATTACTTATCTCTGTTACTGTCAGAATCTGAATAAGTTGTACACGCTATGACTATATACTAGCACAGACAAACGGAGAAATTAATGACAGACAATTCGTGGATGCAGCCCGAGGATACATCTTTAGGCGATTACCAACGCAAAATAGAAGCAGTGTCGGAGTCACCCAGCTATTGTGTGCTCCCGTGGATTCATTTTGCCACCCGTCCTAACGGCGACATGCGCTTGTGTTGCAGTGCAAATGCCTCAGGCGCGGGCAGTGACCACGAAGTAGGTCTGGTCAAAATGGAAGATGGCAAACCTGCAAACTTTGGTAAAGACACACCTATGTCAGCTTGGAACAACGACTACATGAAAGACGTTCGCAAGACTATGCTCAAAGGCGAAGTACCAGCGAGTTGTACAAAGTGTTTCAAAGAAGAGAGTCAAGGGGTTGTGTCAAAACGTATATGGGAAACACTTACATGGGACCAAGACGGCGTCGACATACCTTTCTTAATAAAGCAAACCGAAGAAGACGGTACAGTACCAGAGAAGTTACAATATCTTGACTTGCGTTTAGGCCACACCTGTAACATCAAATGCGTTATGTGTTCGCCGCACGACAGTTCGAAGTGGGTACCTGATCATAAAAAGTTAATTCCGGTTTTAGAAGATCCTGACGTTAAGCGTCAGATGCAGTGGGATCAGAAAGAGTTTGACAACAAGTGGCACGAGAAGGACACGTTTTGGAATGAAATGTACAATCAAATTCCAAACCTTCGTCAGGTATATTTTGCAGGTGGTGAGCCCTTGATGATTAAAGAGCATAAGCTGTTTATTGAAGAAATAATTCGACAAGGATATCAAGACAAAATATTGTTGCGTTATAATTCAAACGGGCTGTTAGTTGACGACGAGTTGATTGAACTTTGGAAGAAGTTTAGAAAGGTCAAGTTTGCTATTAGCATGGATGCGTGTTACGGTCGAGACGAGTACATTCGATTTCCTACAGACTTTGCTCAGGTTGAAAAGACGCTTCATATGTTAGACAACACGCCAGACAACATTCAAACCAGTCTAGCAACAGCTATTCAAATTTTTAACATCAAGCACCTGCCAGAGTTCATGAAGTGGAAGATACGTTCAAATTTTAAGAAGCTCAATGCAGGTACAGTTCCGGGCGGAGTACAGATGGGCGGCGGCCTAGTAAACATGCACCTACTGTATATTCCTACGTTTCTCAGTATACAGATTCTGCCAGAGGAGGATAAGAAAGAAGTGCGCGAGATATTCGCTGAGTTCAAGGAATGGCTATGGGACAATTATAGACAAGACGACGATTTCTGGCATATTAATCCTTATGGCTGGAAACGCTGGGAAGCAGTCTTGGCACACATGGACGCACAAGACAATAGCCACTTGTTATCGGGTTTCAAAGAATACGTAACCAAACTAGACAGCATACGCGGTTTAGACGCTAAAGAAGTATTCCCGGAGTTAGCACATTTACTATGAAAGAACTAGAAAGAATTTTTAGCTTGCAGCCAAAGAACGTATTAGATATTAGATTCTGGCCAACTGACATTTGTAATTTTAATTGCACCTATTGCTTCCCTGGCAGCAAAGATGCTAACTTTAGATATCCTAAGAACGTCGACACAGTTGTAAAGAACTTTAGATTGTTGTTTGATATGTATGCCGAAAAGTACGACAAGTCAAAATTTGATATCAATCTTGTAGGCGGCGGTGAACCTACATTGTGGCCTCACTTCGGAGAATTCTGCCGTGAAATAAAAGAACGTCATGAAGTTGAACTTACGGTTACTACTAACGGCAGCCGAACCCTGCGCTGGTGGAGAGATAACTGCAAACACCTTGACAAGGTTACTCTAAGTGTACATCATGAGTTTGCTGATATAGACCACTCGATACAAGTGCTCGATTATTTGTACAGTCAAGGTATCAGCGGTACAGCACTGGTGCTTATGGACGCAAGCGAGTTTGAAAAGTGCAAGTCTATTGTAGAAAAGATGAAGACAGAAAGCAAATATCCTTGGTTTATCGAAGCAAAGCCTATAGTAGAGTTTCCTGGCAAAGATCACCTTAACTATAACCCGGATCAGCAAGAGTATATGAAGAGTGACCTAAAGCGTATTCCGGACAGCGACTTTATTCTAAAGAACATGCACCTGTTTAGAACTCACGACAGCATTGCGTTCTACAGCGACGAAACGGTAGAGCCGAAGCGTACAAGTGATTATATCAACGCCGATGTGAACAACTTTGAAGGGTGGCTTTGTGATGTGCCGCTAGAGAATCTAGTTATAACATTCGATGGCACAGTAAGAGGAAGTTGTAATGCTGACTTGTTTGACGACTACAACATCAGCATGTTTTCTGAAACGTTTGAGGACGACTTTAACGCAGGCAAGTTTGAGCTAAAATCAATTGTGTGTCCTTTTTCAAAGTGTCAATGTCAGCCAGACACGCATATCTCAAAGCGTAAGGTTATTGCTTCCTCTTCGTAAGAGGGATATCAGCAGCACAGGTGCACCACTTTCTTGTGCAGATAACAGCATCTTCGGGGCGTTCGAAGGTGCCGTTATAAATGTTGCCTAAACTACCGCCTACTCTACAAGTAGCACGATGAACATCGCCGTCCCAGTTTATCATAAGACTTTCTCTTCCGGCGTAACATTTCCAACCTTCAAACTGATTTTGATTTTTCTTGATAATGTCGTTGGCGTGCATTTCTTTGTAATGGTCTACTACGCAGTTTGCTTGAGCAGTCGCATCTTGGTTCAGTATCCATTTTAAGTCTTCGTGGTTATATCTTAGGTCGTCAAACCAGTCATGCTTTTCAGTCCAGCGTATCCTGCGTACAGCATACTTGATTCCAGCAGCACGAAATAGGTTCGCTGCTTCTTTTACTGCTGGCATGTGTTCGTGGTGAGCCATTACATTGACGTGAAACGGCAGTATAGTTTTGTGATTGAAATCAATAATGGTGTTAATTGCTCTGTCTACTACTTTGTTGTCAAAGTGCAGACTAAACACGTAATGGTTAACAGGTTGTTTTGCATACCATTCCGAGGTTCGAGTTCCGTTTGTTGTTACGTTGATCCAGTCTACCCTGGTACTAGCGTACTCTAACAGTTCGTCTATCTTCGGATGTACACAAGGTTCACCGCCCGTGAGACTTATTCTTACAGACTTAGGCAGTGCAGCCAGTTTGTCTACAGTAGATTTTAGCACTTCTATATCTGTATGAGGTGAAAAGTTGTCGTGAATTTCTGCAGGACAATATGCACAATCGAGGTTACAGCGTTTGCCAAGGTTCCATTCTACTTTAATTTGCTTTTGATGGTTCCACTTACTTGTAACACTCTTCATACGTAGGGCTTAAACTCCGGGTTAACTTCTTCAAACGGGCCTTGATTACGTGTTTTGTCCAAGCGCCTGTTGAACTCAACGCAATCAGCCCATAAGTGATGCTGGTCTTTTGCTTTTAGATAGTTGATGTTATCTTGTATTTGCTGTAATGTAACAGTTTCTAATAGGCTATGCTCCTGTACTAGTGGATAGGATAACACTTCTGTTTTCATACGTTCTAGATTTACAATTATACGCTCTTTTAGCTCGTTGGGCAAGACCTGAGCACTTAATACTTGAGGATAATTTACACGGTGACTGTAAAAAACTATGCCCATCTTGTTGATAAAGTATTCAATAACCTTGTCGATCTGCATAATGTTGTTGGCCTGCACAGTAAACGCACCGACAATTCTTGTAACAGTAGGGATAGATTTCATTATTTTGACGTTTTCTTCTACGTCTGCGAACTTGCCGTTGCCGCGAATGTATTCATATACGTCGCCTAAGCCGTCTATGCTCACGTTTACAGCTACACTTTTGAACTTGGGCCAGTATTCATGTATGTTACGACCCTTGCTTATACCGGTTGTAGTACCGTTTGTAGCGTACTTTAGCTCTATATTGTCGCCCCACGGTGCTAGCATATCCAGAATCTTGTAATGGTTCGGGTCCATTAGAGGTTCGCCGCCTGCAAATTCTACTCTGCGAAAGTAAGGAAGCAGCTTCTCAAAGCTAATCCACCAATTTTCGGTATCGTCAAACGGCCCTATATACTGTCCGGGCTTGTCAACTAGCGCATCTACAGTAGGAATAAGGTAGTTGTTTTCTTTTTCGTAGAACTCAGTGACTTCGTTCCAGTCCTTCCAACTAGTGCTGTCCAGTGGGTTGCACATTCTGCATTTGAGATTGCATAAGTTATTGATTTTAACTTCTATTGTAGGTATCTCAAAGGGCATTGTGTAGTCGTCGTCCAAACTGTCCAATGCATCAGGATATAAGTTGACCCTGGCCTCAGGGATAACCCCAGCTATATGACGCTGTCGTAAGCTCTCGACGCCTTGATCCTCTAAGTCGAAGCAAGGTTTACACACATCTGGCCTTTCGTTGTTCAAAACCTGCCTGCGAACCTCTCGCATCTTGTCGTTGTTCCATATCTCTTCTAGTGAATTTTCTTGTATCCACCCAACAGGCTGCGAACGACAGCAAACTTTTACAGCACCGTCTTCGCGTGTTGCTAGTCCTGTGAAAGGATGCATACAAAACGTACAACTATTTGATTGCTTGTTCAATTGCCCACTCCTTCTCTTTGCACCAAAAACACTTTCCGCAGGTAGGTACTAGCTGCCCTGGTTTATAAGTTCGATAATCTAGGTTGCCAAACACTTCTGGATAGTCGTTTAGATCGCCTTCGCAGCTTCTAGTAATGTTTAGCAGTTCTAAGATGTCGTATTCTTGGTATTGTTTAACGATCCAGTCCTTCATAGTAAACGCAAACGGGTGGCATACAGTTACTCCCATGTGTTCCATGACTAACGGAAGGTGGCTTTCGTCTCTGTCTTCTAGTGCTCCGTCAAAGTGAACGCTAGGGTTTTTATTTACGGCAGCGAACCAAGCATCTAGGTTCTCTTTATGAGCAATGTACTCGTTATGACTGCGTAAGATAATCTGGTTACCGCTTTTGAGTTTGCCGTATTCGTCAACGATGTTTGGTCCTTTATCAGCCCATTCTAAATCAGGCGGGATAAACCCTTCGTGACGTTCAAAAGAGGTATTAGGAAAGTGATTGACCAGCCAGTTAAAGACGTCTAAGCTGTTCTGACGCTGCCAAGGTTTAGTTTTCCATCCTCGTATTTGACTAACAATATGAATTTCTGCATCGGTGTGCAAACAAACTAGAAAAGCTAGTAGAGCACTATCAGCACCACCGCTTACACTAACTCCTATTCGCTTCCATTTTTCAGAAGTAGGCAGGTCTACTCCGTCGATATTAACACTTTGGTATGGGTTCATGAAATTATTTATAGTCGCCAACCGATTATAAATAGAAAAAGAGGATGCTTATGACACACGATTTTAAACACGATTTAACAAGTAAGGTAAAGAACTGGTCGGCCAAGCGTGCTAACCAGTTTCACAACAATATACCTCGAGTAAACCCAGTTAAAGGCAGTTATATCTGGCTGCCGGAAGACAACGGGTTTTACTACTGGGGGAAAGACTCTGTTGATTTTTATCGACACGACGGTATGGTATTTTCTGTGCAGCGAAATTGTGCTGAGAATGACTGGAAGTGTCATTCAAGACTATACGAGTACAGTGTCGAATCTGGTGAGTTTAGAATATCAGAACCTGTATACCGTGAAACAATAATTATCAACGGCGAGGAATGGGTCTATACAGAAATCCGTCATCCGGGCGACGACATAGGATATTCTGCCCACTTTGAAGGACTAATAAAAGATACCTATGAGTACACAAGACACTGGATTGACGATATCACCATACTGATAAAGTACTTCCACAAGCTGGATAAAGAGTTTGGGTGCAAATATCCTTCGAAAGTTAAAATGACTAATCGTCTAAAAGACGATCAAGGCTTCTTTTGGAAGGATATTAAGTTCTGGGACAAGAGTTTCGAGTGGTTTTTTAACAAGCATCTAGGCGAAGTACAAAAGGCAATTAACCGAGCAGCTCACAACGGCCAAGATATAGGATGGGAATTAGCAGACTATGCAAGAGAGCAATGGACCAAGTGATTACGTTGTAGCGTTGTCTCAGGAAATACCTGAGGCATTGCAGAGCAACTCGGCTTTAGAAGTTGAATGTGCAAAAAATAGTTTTGTACAAAAAGAAATAGACAAAGATGTAGTTAATCCCGAACTAGTTACTTGGCTTAGTAACCTTGGGCTAGAAATTAAGCTGGCAGAGATGTTTTATTGTATGCCAGGGTCAAAAGTTCCGGATCACTTTGATGATATAGAGCCTGAAGGGTGCTGCAAACTAATTTGGACATACGGGAGTAACAGCGTGCCTTTGCTTTGGTACGGTGTGTACGATCAAGACAACGTTGTTCGTAAAAATAATTCTATAGGCGGGTACTACCTTACCTGTGATCCGGATAATTACTACTTTGCCGAGTCCACAATTATAAAAAACCCTAGTTTGATCAGAGTAGACAAGCTACACGGAGTGACAAACAACTCCAATGAGCCATGGTGTGCAGTTACACTGGTGTTGAAAGAAACAAACAGCAACGAGCATAGGGTCAACTGGGCCCAGTTAATAGAAAAATTACCAATCGAGAATGAAAATGGATAAAAATTGTATTGTAAAGTACACAGTGTTTGAAGCAGACGAGCCGCTAATAAGTGGTGAAATTCCCCTGCATTTAGTACAGGCAGGACGAGGCGGTGACAGTTCCTTAGAAGGTATGTGGTTAGCTGAGTGGGGGCCAGATGTAGAAGACTATCCTGGCAATTATCGTAGAATCGAAGTCTACTTTGACGACTTTACTTTTGTTATAAGGGACGATGCTCCGTTTCATAGACAAGAAGAGGACTACAAATGAGCTATGAGTACTACTACAACGATACTCCTGAGCACGGCAAGGTAAGAAACAACCTAGTTTACACAAGTTTAATTTCTGAAGATAAAAAGACTTTTGTGCAATGGTTTTATAACGACACAGTGTATCATCAAGATCAGAATCAAGTAATAGACCCCGAGTTAATGAACGAAAAATGGGACCGAGAAGTCTATTATCTAGAGATGATGCAGAAGCATTACCCGCATCTTGTGCCAGAGACAGAAACTGTTGATCGTGAGCAGAAAAAACTTTATCTAAAAATCAACGGCGTTGACTTTTGGCAAGTATGTCTCGATGCTGGCAAAGAGTTTCATGAGATATTGCCAGACTGGCAAGAACAAATGCTCGAAATTCTACAGGCTCACAAAGATCTAGGATTTTTCAAGTATAGTCTTCATCCTAGTAGCTATTTTCTAATAGACGGACAGTTAAAGAGTATCAACTATTTCTTTTGTCATTCTGCAACCGAAGTTCCGCAACCAATGCAGATATTCCAAAGTCATATCAGTCACGACAGACAAGCTAAGTTATTAGACTATTTTAAGGAAGTAGGACTATCGTGGGACAGTACGTTAACATGGACAGATTATCAAATTATTGCGCTAGAAAGTTTCCGGTTCAATTACCCTGACAGCTTTATCGATCGAGCCAAACAGATTTATGTTTCTTAAAGACCTAAAACATGCAATAGATGTTTCGGCACTAGTAGAGTGCCTATCTGATGTTGAATGGAACGATGCAAACAGAGCAAACCTTAACCATCCGACTGGCCACTGGCTATACGATCCCTACGAAATAAACGAAGAGTGGAGGGGAACTCCGTTCGAAGAGCTGTTGTTAGAGTTAGAACAATACTCGATCGGCGAAGCTCGTCTTATTAAACTTGATCCAGGAACCTGTTATTGCTCCCATGCTGATATCGACGACCGAGTGCACTTAAATTTGTTATCAAATAGTCAGTGCTATTTGATTGATCTAAGTAGTAGCAAGATGCATAAACTAGAGGCTGATGGTAAGTTGTACCATATGGACGGAGGTCGTATACACACTGCGGCAAACTTTGGATCTAGCGAGCGTGTTCAGTTAGTTGCAAGAATTAGGTTGACAGATTATGAAATCGCCGACTTTAAACGTGTTGAATTAGTGTTTACAGATAGACCATACGACTTGCGTTACAACATAGACAATTCTGTGTCGGTCCTAATGTCAAGGTTGATAAAAGAAAAGAATATGAAGTTTATCGAATATGCTGCCGATCGCATTATTGTAGAAGTAAACGATACAGCATTAGATAGAATCGCACAAGAGTTAAGCAAATTAGAAGTCCAATATAAAATACAAAGGAGAAATGAATGATACGAGGCATTAACGGTAGTCCATACGTTAACCTAGATTCTTACATCGACGTTGAAGGATTCTCAAGCCTTCATTATAAGATATGCCGAGGCCTAGTGCAAGCAGAGTATAAAAAAGAAGGCAATATGGTAAAGCCCGGTGGCTGTGATGGTGCTTTTGAGTTACCTATCAAACCGTTATACTTAGCTCTTGAAGAATACCACGAGTTGCCCTATGATCACGAGATACGAGTACAGGGCAGAGAGTTGGGCGAGTATGACAACAGAGACCAGTTTATGCTGTTTCTCAAGCTAGCAATGGGCGCATACGATCCTTATCAGTTTGTGTTTCTAAAAACAGAAGCAGGCGGCTGGGAATCGAGGTTTGAAGAAAAGTCTTGGACACCAGACATTCAATATTTTCCAGAGTTAAAGGCATGGCTCGAAAGTCTTGTAGAGAATAATATCTTGACGCATTTAGGTAGAGTGATTTTCTTCAAAGCAGAACACGACTGTTGGATGCCGTTGCATAGAGATCTAATATTGCCAGACGAACACGATTACTTCGGGCACCGTCATGAGTTTATTCATATGCGAACTTGCTTAGACAAGCCGTTCTATATATGGGATCCAGAGACTGACGAAAAGATACTAACCGAAAGCCGTGCTACGTTCTTTAATGATCAAGACTGGCACGCTGGAGGTACATCGCCTACCCAAACATTTAGCTTGCGTATAGATGGTAAGTTTACAGACGAGTTTCGTAAGAAGATCGGTCTAGACGACGTTGACGAGTATTAAATTGCAATTACTTGTAGAGTATACTTAGGTTCGGGTCCTAAGTTACTTCCGCCGTGTGGTTCCCAGAAGCTAAAAGACCACACGTCACCCTGCCTTCCGTCGGATATGATTGTGTTACCATACCATAAGTGATGCCAAGGTTTTACATCTTCAGGTAAGATCACAAGCCTTTTGATGTTCGAAATATCTTTTTCAGCAATGTCAAACTCCTCAATAAAAGCATCAACAGTATCGATATGCTGAGGAATACAGCATCCTGGATCTATTCTAGTAATCCATACTTTAAACTTATCGAAATCGTTGTACAGTTTATTGTACAGCTTTTCTAAAGAGTAGTCAAGACTGTTTGTGTTTATAATTTGCCACCTAATACTATCTTTGTTAACAAATGCAGACGTAAACGTTACTTCTCGTAGCTCGTCGTATCCAGATGCCGAAGCGCCTTCGTATATATCGTAGTTACGTATAGGAACTTCGCTCCAGTCATGTGCTCTGATAGCGTCAAGTACTTCGTTGTTAACGGCGTCCTTCCACATGCCAACGTAACTAGGGTTTCCAGTTCCATTTCTTTTTAAGTAATCTAGTACTCGTTTGTCTGCTGCGCTTGTAATTTTCATTCTATTCCTACTATATGCATCACGTGCTTGACGTTAAATCCGCAATTAAACCCGAGATGGTATTCGTTCCATTTATCCCATCGGTATACAGTTCCTTGCGAAATCATATGAAAGCAGTTGTCGCCAACTATAAACACCTGTCCTATCTCAGGCTTACTTAAAAAGACTGTGTACCTAACAAGTTTACCTTCTTCGGCCCACTTGCCTGACTCGGTTTCTATGTCCCAATGGTAAGGTACACACTTGCCTGGGCGTATAGTACTTATCCATACATTTTTTGGAGTTACTTTTAATTGTGCTGCAATATCGTCTACGTATGATTTGTCGAAATGTGTGTTGGGGTAAAAGTTTATCCATTCTACAGAGTCGTTGTCGAAGTATCCGCCACTATTCCATTGATGCATCATCTGGTCAACTGACTGCTGAATGTCGCTACTAAGATCTATATCGTCGCCGTAAGGCCGTTTGGCTGTTTTATAATGGCCGTTGTCGATGTCGAGAGTAGTTACGAGGGCTTCAAAGTCGAACTCTTTTTTAATACGCTGGTAATTTTTGCTCATAAATATTGTATGCTCACACTTAACGGACAACCTTATATCACCTTAGACAAATATTTAGACATTCCAAAGTTTTTATCTTTGAGAAATGACTTCGAGTTTCTCGTGGCAAACAGTTGGGAACATATCAGAACTGGAGTATGGAATGCAGGAGGCCACGCACCAGATGACTACTATAATGCTCCAGAGATTTTTAGAGAAAAAGGACTGCTGTATTATGTGTATCGCCAAGCTAACGAGGATAGAAAAACAGACGAAAAACTTGACAAGCATCTAAAAAACTTTGAAGATAAAGAAGACTTACACGGATTGTCAAGATATCTCAAACTCCGTTACGATGCATATGACCCGTATAACATACTCAATATTCGTAAAACATTTGGCTCGTTCTATGCTGCTGATTCGTATATATTTACAGCGGAAGATTGGGAGAAGTATTACTGGGAAAGTTACATGGATGAATATCCTGAAATTAAAAACTTTATCATGAACGATTTACCGTTGGAAGAAATAGGTGTTGTTACACTATTCTTTAACGAACATTTTGTTGTTCAAAACTTCCATCGAGACTTTAATTACTTTCCTTATGAAAAAGGTGATGCGCCAGAGACGTTTCCGCATAGACAAGAACTTATTTGGTTAAGATTTGACCTTGATCGTCCTTTTTCTCTATTTGATATGGATATCGAAAACGGCAAGGTAATAGAAGAATACCCTGTTGAAGGATATTCGGCGTTCTTTAATCACCACAACTGGCATGGGTGTTTCAAAGGCAGTCCTTATACTTCGATTACTCTTAAAGTTGAGGGTAAGTTCACCGATGAGTTTAGAAAACAAATCGGTGTTGATAACTTAGAATACTACTATAAAGAAGACTGAGAGTTAACCGGTGTTATTTCGCCTTGACTGAGTAAGGCTGTAATTTACGAAATATCGTTATCTAGTACGTACTTTACTTCAGTTACTTCGCTGTTCTGTGGCATTACAAATTTGTATTGCAATGCACGAGCCGTCGGATTCTCAACTAGAGCAAAGATTGTTTCTACTTGTTCGTCGACCCAGGCCTGAGTGTCTATAGCAGTGTGTTCAATTGATCTGTCCGGAACTGCTATAAGCTCCGGTACAAACCCAGCGTCGGCAAAATCTACATCAACACTTCTAACAGGCAGTTCAGGCACCGAGTATTGAAATAATCCGTTGGATAGGTCTAACATATACATTTTTGATCCATCTGGACTAAATTGTACTTTTCGGGTACGATCTCCTTGTAGTCGTACACTGAATCGTTCATTGGCATAGGATGCAGTACTAAGATCGTACGGTGTTGAGAGGTCGAACCTGTATACGCTGTTATTAGTATCGCCGATTACATACATTCTTGAGCCGTCTGAGTTAAACGTTAACCCTTCCGGACTGCCGACAAATTCTACGTTTAAAGATATGCTGTCGTATGTTGTTGATGTTATTTCGAACGCAGTTGACAGGGTATACTGGTAGACAGTATTTGTGTTGTTGCCTACAACATACATCTTAGTTCCGTCGCCGTTAAACGTAAATCCTTGCGGTTCGGTTTCTTCGTTGCCAACACTAAACGTTCCGCTATCGGTACTTCCGCCGGTAATAGTAAACGCCCCGCCCGGAAGTACCCATTCAGTAATCAATGTAGTACTACGACTTAACCCAAATATTTTTGTGCCGTCGTTGCTAAACTTAAAAGAATAAGCAAAGTCGATGTTAAGTATCAAGACGTCACCGGAGTCTACTGCACCTGTTATATCGTAAGCAGTTGGTAGAGTGTACCTTCTTATAATTTCTGAAGAACCGGCAAGAATAAAGAGCTCAGTACCGTCGTCGTTAAACTGAAAATCCAACGGGTCAGTGCTCGGATCAAAGTTAACATTATCGTAAACTGCTCTAGATATTACTGGCTTGTTACTAACTCCTGACTCTGTGACATTAGAGATAGTTACTGCTGTGCCTGGATTTGCTTCTGTGGAATTAATCGACCCGTTTATAGAATATTGATAAATTGTATCGTCGTTTGCATTTGTGTTATTAGAAAAGTCAGTTACCATGTACATTTTTGTACCGTCAGGTGTAAAAGTAATGCCTCGACTATCAAAGGACTCAGGACCAAAATCATAACGAATACCGCCGTATGTTATTGTAGCTAACTCGTATGGCGTATCTAGACTGTACTGGTATGCATACCGTCCACCTGACCCAGCTGTAAACAGCCTTGAGCCGTCTGCGTTAAATGCTATATCGATAGGGTCGTCTTGAGCACCTGCATCGAAGGACGCGCCGTCGTAGGTCAGTGTTGTTATATCATACGGCGTAACCATACTATAAGGATAAAGCCTTCCTGATCTTACGATGATCAACTTTAATCCGTCGTCGCTAAACGCAAGACACTGAGGCGAATTAAATCCTTCAGTTATTTCGAAACTTATGCCACTGTATGACATGGTCGACAAGTCAAATCCAGTACTTAAATTATACTGTGTAACTTGATCGGCGCCTGCTCTGCCCACCATAAACAGCTTTGTACCGTCATCGTTAAATCTGAAACCTCCTTGAATAAACATTACATCATTTACATTGTAGCTTACGCCGCTGTATGACATACTAGAACTTGATATATCGTACGGAGTAGTTAAATCTAATTGATACAGGTTACTGCTACCTATGCCTAGCATAAACAATCTAGTGCCGTTGTTGTTAAACTGTATTTTCCAAGGATCGGAGTCTAACGCAAGGGCATCAAAAGAAACACTGTCCCACGAGGCGTTATCTATACTTGTGCCGAAACCGCTTGGATAAGGTATAACATCGTCACCGGCTTCGAATGCCAATCCGCCTGTATATTCACCTGTTATATTGGTTGTTGATGCAGTGTTTATAGCAATAAATGAGTTTAGGCACAAACACCTCGGCGGCTGTTGTTCAAAGGAAGTAAACATTCTTGGTAGATTGTCTTTGCATACTACACTGGGGACACCACTGAGATTCAAGGAGCTAATATCAGCAGTGTATGTTCCGCTGTTATTGGTAACAGCGCCTACAGTTCCTTTGATCACAGTTGAATCAGTTCCAACTTTAACAATTATGTTTTGTCCCTCTACAGGAATAGCACCGGCTGATGTTACTAGTTCGGTGCTAGTACTAGTACCGTCAATAGTGTATTTTTCACTGGTTCCTTTAAAACTTGGAGTATAAGAAGCCAGTCTGGATCGCCAGTGTCTTGTTCTTTAGTAAGACCGACGAATGTTCCGTTAGTCTGATTTGATCTTAGGATTGTCATATTTGGCTTATTCCTTGGTTGATATCTGTTTCGTTTTCAAAGTTTGTAACAACTATAGTCTCGGAAGCAGAAGGCTCCACAGGCAAAAATCCTGGCCTGAACTTCGTGAGATTGTATTGCACCTGGAATACTTCTGCGTCAGGGTCACCGTCAAACCTAAATTGAAGGTGTCTTGAGCCTAGAGGTGTGAATTGTTGGCGTGATATTCTCTCGATATTATTGCCAGTCCATAATTCACTAGCAGGATTATCTAGACGTGTTGCTGTGTTTGGTATGTCTATTTGAACAGGTGCATATCCTAGGTTGTTGAAGTTAAATGCAATAATTTCAGTCTCTGCTATTGAATACTGATACACAGAGTCAGAGCCAGGCCCTATTATAAAGATTTTAGTTTCGTCTGCGTTAAATACAATTCCCCTAGGTGCACTTTCTTGCGTGCCGACGTCGATCAAGTTTTGTATATAGACAAGACTTGAGATATTATACGGAGAGCTCATTACAAACTGAAAAACTGAGTCTTGATTTCCGTCGAGGATCAGCATCGAATTGCCGTTATCTTTAAAAACAAAGTCTTCCGGGTTAGTAAGTTCTGAAGGTAATATATAACTGTTACCGGTATATGTTGAACCATCAATGTTAGCAAAGGGAGAAGGCAACTCGTATTCATATATAGTGTCGGTGAAAGCGTCTAACACAAAGAACTTTGTACCGTCACCTGCAAATCGCACAGATCTAGGCGAACTTGCCTGGTCACCGACGAATTCTCTGGTTTGGTAAGAGGCTGTTGCTAGATCGTACGGAGTTCCTAGATTATATTGGTTAATTTCGTTGTCGCTTGCTCCTATGAAGTAAAGCCTTCGACCAGAATCGCCAAACTCGATACCATTTGTCTGGAAATCTTCGTTACCGAGTGAAATACTAACACTGTCGTATGCTAGCGTAGTAACATCGTACGCTGTTGACAATGAGTATTGATAGATAGTATCAGTGCCGTGCATA
>Ga0306901_1000136_pt1 | contig 37284 bp, 32 predicted proteins | sample AntRauMFilla3767_FD_190431 | JGI IMG/M metagenome (GOLD analysis project Ga0306901, IMG submission 190431) | Saline lake microbial communities from Rauer Islands, Antarctica - Metagenome Filla 3 #767 (v2) (version 2) | ecosystem: Environmental > Aquatic > Non-marine Saline and Alkaline > Saline ... | reverse complement strand
AAGGAATTTAAGCCCTCAAGTTTTGCCATCGATAACAGCACCAGCATTTACCTTGTTACGGTGCTGCTTACGCTTATAGGGGTGTATTCATATTTATCATTGCCCAAAGAACAATTTCCTGAAGTCGAAATTCCCACCTTTACCGTAGTCACTATTTATGCCGGGGCATCACCCGAGGATGTCGAAAACCTGATTACCCGGCCCATTGAACAAGAGCTGAAAGGCATTGACGGGGTCGATGAAATAAGCAGTATTTCCAAACAGGCCACCTCGGTTATTACGGTTGAATTTGAGACGAGTAAAGCTCAGTTGGTAGCCCAGCAAGAGGTGAATGATGCGGTGGACAAGGCCCGAAGCGAACTGCCGCAACAGCTTACCGAAGAGCCGGAAGTGCAAGATCTGGATCCGTCTGATCAACCCATCATGAATATAAACCTTTCGGGTGATTTTGATTTGGTGCAGCTCAAAGGTTATGCCGATGAAATACAGGATGAAGTAGAGAGCCTGATCGGCATCAACGAGGTGGAAATTGTAGGCGCGCTGGAGCAGGAAATTCAAATCAATGTTGATTTGGCCAAGATGAAGGCCACCGGGCTGACCTTTAATTCCATTCGGCAAGCGGTAGCAACCAAGAACGTCACCATTTCGGCCGGCGGTATTGATATGGGCTCCGTAGAGCGTTCCGTGCGGGTTGATGCAGAAATAGACAGCGCGGCGCAGCTCAATGATCTTGTTATCCAAAATCCACAGGGGCGTGAGGTTTATCTTAAAAATATCGCCGAAATCACCTCCGGTTTTGCCGACCGTGAAAGTTATGCCCGCCTCAACGGCCGAACGGTTATCACGCTGAACGTTAAAAAACAGGGCGGGGCCAATCTTATCGAAGCATCCGACCGAACGGTGACCGCTATTAATGAACTACAAGCAACCCAATTTCCCGACGGTTTAGATATTACCTTTACCGGCGACCGCTCCGATGATACCCGCGAAAGCGTAGCCAATTTATTCAATACCGTCATTATGGGGTTCTTTTTTGTGGTGCTGGTGCTCATGTTCATCATGGGTATCCAAAACGCCATATTTGTGGGGCTGGCCATTCCACTCTCTTCGCTCATTGCTTTTGCGGTGATGCCTACGCTGGATTTCAGTATAAACATTGTAGTGTTGTTTGCGCTCATTCTGGGCCTGGGTATTGTGGTTGATAATGCCATTGTGATTGTGGAAAATATTTACCGTTTTATCACCACCAAAGATTACGGCAAGGTGGAAGCCGCAAAACGTGCGGCCGGAGAAATTGCGCTGCCGGTTATTACCGGAACCCTGACGACCATGGCGCCCTTTGTACCGTTGCTGTTCTGGGGCGGTATTATCGGGAAATTCATGGTGTATTTACCTATCACGCTTATTCTTACGCTTACCGCTTCGCTGGCGGTGGCGCTGTTTATGAATCCGGTGTTTGCAGTTTCATTTATGGAGAAAGAAGACGGTGAAAAAAATGCTAACGGCGATACTGAAAGCAAAAATTCGCTCTGGATAACAGCCGGCATTTTAGCGGGAATAGCTGTAATATTTTATCTTATTGGCAGCTGGTTTATGGCCAATCTGCTGATCTTTATGTTTCTGCTGTATCTACTTGCCCAGTTCGTGCTCAAGCCCGCCATAGGCAAATTTAATGCATCTGTTTTACCCGATATTCAGAAGCGATATAACAATAGCATCGCCTGGTTGTTAAAAGGCCGCCGGCCCTGGTACACGCTGGGCGGCGCGGTGGCCGGGCTGGTGCTAAGCGTGGTGCTGCTGGGTATTGCATCACCCAAAGTGGTATTTTTTGCCGAAACGCCCCCCAATTTTGTGTACATCTACACGACCATGCCGGTGGGTACCGATCTTGAAGAAACCAATAAAATAACTCAGGAAATTGAGGAGCAGGTGTATGACGAGATTGGCCGCAATAACCCGGATATTAAATCGGTTATTTCGAACGTGGCTGTAGGAGCTGCTTCTCGGTCTGATATGGATAAAACGCCCAGCGACAATAAGAGTAAAATTTCAATTTCTTTTGTGGAATATCAGGACCGCGTGGGCGACAGAAACACGACCGAAATGTTGGAAGACATCCGCGCGAATATTTCCGGCATACCCGGCGCCGATATTGTGGTGGAGCAGGAAGAAAGCGGTCCACCGGCGGGCAAACCCATCAATATTGAGGTATCCGGCGATGACTACGACCGGTTGATTTCGCTTTCCAGCCGCTTTAGGAATTATATTCAACAGCAGGGTATAGCCGGGATAGAAAATCTGAAGTCGGATTTGCAGACAAACAACCCGGAAATCATTATTGATATTGATAATGTGAAGGCCAACAGCTACGGCGTGAGCAATGCGCAGATTGGCCGTCAAATTCGTACCGCCTTGTTGGGTGAGCCCATTTCGACCTATCGCGAGGGGGAGGATGAGTACGACATCACCCTGCGGCTGCAAGAAGAAGACCGCAGTAGCATAACCGATCTTATGAATATGGATATTACTACGCCACAGGGAAAAATTCCGATTTCTGCGGTGGCCAATCTTCGATATACTTCAAGTATCGGGTCCATCAACCGTATTGATCTGGAACGGGTGGTTACGCTGTCATCAAACGTAACGGAAGGGTACAACGCCAATGAAATTAATGCGCAGATTCGCTCCTCGTTGCAAGATTTTAATGTGCCGGAAGGATACTCCGTGCAGCTAACGGGTGAGCAGGAAGAACAGGCCGAAACCATTAACTTTCTTGGTGTAGCGCTGATAGCAGCTGTGGGACTTATTTTCCTCATCTTGGTGCTGCAATTTAACTCCATCGGTAAATCGCTTATTATTATGTCGCAGGTGCTGTTTAGTTTGATTGGGGTATTCCTCGGCTTCGCCATTTTTGGCATGGACGTGTCGGTGGTGCTGACGGGTATGGGTATTATTGCTGTGGCCGGTATTGTGGTGAAAAATGGCATTATTTTAGTCGACTATATCGACATTATGCGTGATGAAGGATTGAGCCTCGCGGAGGCCGTAATTGAGGGCGGAGCCACTCGCTTAAACCCTGTGCTGCTGACGGCTGCCTCAACCATCCTGGGCCTCATACCGTTGGCTATTGGCCTAAACATCGATTTTTATGGCCTGTTTGCCAGCTTGGACCCCAACATTTTCTTCGGCGGCGATAATGCGGCCTTCTGGGGGGCACTGGCTTGGACTATTATTTTTGGGCTGGCTTTTGCCACGCTGCTTACGCTCTTTTTGGTTCCATCCATGTATTACATTGGAGCGAAAACAAAGCAGAAAGTGAAAAAGAAATTCAACAATTCCTGATCCTTTTACCCTGATTAACGACGAAGACTAAAGGCCAATCCAATAAGCCCGGATTCTTTTACTATAACTTATGCGAGCGCCAAAATATTTTTTTCTGTCACTCTCGCGGGTTTTTTTAGGATGAGCAAGGACTAAAAAAATGCTATCTTTGGTCTCCATCAAAAATTTCAATTAACAATTTATATCTGTGATACAACGCATTCAGTCGGTCTACCTTTTCTTAGCTGTAGTTTTAGACGGAACGCTCTTTTTTAATGCCTTGCATGCCCATGCCATGAATGACCCCCAGCAGTGGGTGGGCATTGGGTTTACGGCCATACTCATTGTAGCCGGTGTGTTTTCATTGATCTGCATTTTTCTGTACAGCAATCGATCCAATCAAATTAAATGGACCGGCGGCGCGGTAGCTCTGCAAACGATAGCGCTGGGATATGGGGTCGGTATTTTAATTTCATTAGGTGGTTTTGGGCCTTTTCTTTGGGATGAAGCCCTGGGTGCCGGTTTTTTACTTTTAGCATTGGTTGCAGTACTAATGGCTCGCAAAAAAATTAAGGATGATGAAGAGCTGGTGCAGTCGATGGATCGCATTCGCTGATAATTTTCCCTCCTAATTTCTAATCGGTGAATCAATCATTCAATAAATTTACCATTTATAGCGCGCTGGCGGCGGGGCTCGTGGCTTTTGGTTTTGCGCCCATACTGGTACGCTTTGCCGCTGATACTTCACCCATTACGCTGGTCACGTATAGAACCGCATTTGCCGCCCTTTTTTTACTGCCCTATTGGTGGGCAAAACGCACACAAGATCAAAGAAAGATTGCTCACAGTGAACACCTTCAAGTGGCATTAGCCGGCGTTTGCCTCGGGCTCCATTTTACCTTTTGGCTTTCATCGCTTTATTATACCTCGGTGGCTTCAGCATCGGTGCTGGTAACCGTGCATCCTATTATTGTCATCCTTGTTGAGCGCCTGCTTTTTAAGCGCGGTTTTGCCGCTACCACATGGGTGGGGGTAGCTATAGCTTTCGGCGGATCGGTTTTGCTGGCTATTACCGACAGCCAGATTGAGCAGTCGTTTACTAACCCGTTGCTGGGTAATATGATGGCGTTTACCGCAGCGGCTATTTTTGTGGTATATCTGTTTTTGGGGCAAAAAATACGGCAAAAAAGAGCGTGGATTGATTATGTTTTTCCCGTTTATAGCTACGCAGCCGGAACCTGTCTTTTGCTGGCTCTTTTGTTTTGTGAAGATCTTTTGTCGGTTTCTCCCACGGCCATTTGGGTGGCTATTGGGCTCGCGCTTGGACCACAAATTTTAGGGCACGGGTCCATGAATTATGCCGTAAAATTTATATCACCCACCTTGCTTTCCACCCTCATTTTGGTTGAGCCATTGTTGGCTTCGGTTTTAGCTTTTTTCATTTTTGCAGAATTGCCTCCGCTTCTTTCAATGGCAGCTATGGCGTTTATTCTGTTGGGCATTGGGCTGACCTGGAAACGATCTTCATCAACCGATTAAGCCGTTCCGATATTTCCGCTAATGGTTGCCAGACGCCCGAATACCGATTCTCTTTTTTTATTGGTATAATAAAATGGGATCAACCTCAAACAGTATAGCTTACATTTGGTAACGCGTTGACCGGCTAAATCACGAAAATGATAAATAGACTCACAAATAGAAATAACAAACCCCTTTGCCAAAGGCATCCCTTAGGGAATCTCCGCTCCGTGAAAGAATCGGCACAGGTAAGAGGAAAAAAGTCCCCTCCTCGGGAGGGGGGCAGGGGTGGGTCAAAATATACACAAAAAGCATGCTCATGATCGTTTAAAATTAATCGGTACACGGATTGTGGCAATAAACTGCCGACCGCTAAACAGTTATTTATGGCAAAATATTTTCAATATTACGCAGCCATTGTTCTAATAGGTATAACCATTTTAGTTTTGGCTTGCAGTACGGATGAAGAAAAAAAACCTCAACCCGATGACGGATTAGGCGTAACGGTTACGGATCCCATCACCCGAGATTTTGAGCAAATTAAAGAAAGCGGCACCTTGCGTATGATTACCCGCTACAGTTCCAACACCTATTTTTTGAATCAGGGGTTGGAGTGGGGGTTTGAGTATGAGCTGGTTAAAGAATTTGCTAAAACGCACGATTTAACCCTCGATGTGATAGTGGTTGAGCCGGAACAAAATCCTTATGATATGCTCAATAACGGCACCGGTGATGTTATTGCAGCTAACTACACCATCACCCCGGCACGGAAACAGTATGTAGCATTTACGCAGCCGTATAATTTGGTTGAGCAGATACTCATATTTTCGGATGTACTCAAAAATCCGCCCTCGTCAGTCGACGAAATGGCCGAGCGCAACATTCCCATTACCGTTCGCAGTAACAGCTCGTACTATCAGCGGTTGCAGAATTTACAGCAGGCGGGCATTGGGGTGGATATCCAACTGGAACCGAACAAAAAGGATACCGAATCGCTTTTGTTTGAAGTTGCGCAAGGCCAACACCTGGCCACGGTGGCCGATGACAATATTTTCCAGGCGGCCGACATATACATGAACGGATTAATGAAAGGCCCCACTATTGCCCAAAATGATACCATTGCCTGGGCCGTACGTAAAAATGCCGATGAGCTGAAAAAACAAATGAATGCCTTTTTAAATCAGCATTTTCGTTTTGCCGAGGCCGGTGAACGGCCCAAGCGATCCGGGTTTCTGAACGTGCTGCGCCGCCGGTATTTCGAGGGCGGCTCTCAGGTGGCCGGGTATTACGAACCCGAATCACGAACTTCAAAATCAGGGGTAATTTCTCCTTTCGACGAGCTTTTTAAAAAAGTGGCTGACTCAGCCGGTGTCGATTGGCTGATGCTTGCCGCCATCACGGCCAAAGAAACGCAGTTCAAAGCCGGGGCAAAAAGTTGGACCGGAGCCATGGGGCTGATGCAGATTTTGCCGCGCTATTCCGAGGTCAAAGAAACAAAAATGCTGTATGATGCAGAGACCAACGTCCGCGAGGGGGTGCGTATCATCACCGAGCATCTGAACCATTATGCCTACATGGACAGCACCAACCAGTGGCGGTTTGCCCTGGCGGCATACAATGCCGGTCAGGGACACGTGGCTGATGCCCGCCGGCTGGCTATAGATTCCAATAAAAATCCCAATGAATGGCAACATACGGCTGATGCCTTGATTAAACTCATGGATCGCGCCTATTATAAAAATGCCCGATATGGATTTTGCCGGGGCATTGAAACGGTAAATTACGTGCAGGATATCATGAATCGTTACCGCACCTACCAAAGTATTTTAATGATGGCCAAAGATAATGAAGAAAATGCACGTCCGGGCGTGTTAGGGATATTTAATTAAACGTTTCAGATGACATCGTGAGGAGGGGGTCCAAGCTCGTTGGTAATGTGTCATTCCGAGGAGTGCCGTATATGCGCGGCACGACGCGGGAATCTCCTGATGGTTGACCCAAGCCCTAATTCACGTTGGGAGATTGCTTTGCTTCCTGCGGTCGCGCGCAATGACAGGGTTGTTAAGTAATAGAGGTCTTTGCATAACCTATGTCTATTTCTCCCAAAGGGATTCCTTCGGGAGACTTCGCTACGCTGCGCTCTCTGTGGGAGTCCTACGGACAATATGACGTCAGTCTGAGCGTGCCTCCCGCAGGGATGCCTATGGCAAAAGGCATACCTGCGGTGCAATGAGCCCCGAATATTTCATCGGGCGAATGTAGTCTTCCAATGGAATCCCTTTGGGAGAAGACTCTTGGGTAGTATTTCAAAGTCCTCTAATAAGCTTTTCCCCGCGAATCCTGTGGGGTTTTTGTACTGGTTCCGTGCCTCTCTACTGCACTAAAGTTTCGTAGAGCAAAGCCGGTGCGGAACCAATAGCAGGATATTTTCCAGTTTTTACGCGTCTCCCATCACTTCACCTTAACCACAATAAGTGTAACATCATCATACTGAATATTGGCCGAAAAGCGATCCACATCATCAATAATAGCCTGCATAATCTCCCCGGATGATTGGTGAAGGTTGGCTTTAATACATTTAATGAGCCGGTCCTCATCATATTCCTGTTCACGTTTTTCATCCAGGGCTTCAGTAATGCCGTCGGTGTAAAATACCAGCGTGTCTCCGGTTTCCAGCGTTACTGAACTGCCATCGTAGCCGTCCATGGTAGGCATAGCCCCCAGAATAAGTCCGCCGGCTTCGAGCTTGCGGCACGATGCTTCACCCTGCTTAAATAAAAGCGGTGGATTATGCCCCGCATTTACATAATTGAATCGCATGGTTTCCGGTTCAAAAATGCCCCAGAAAAAAGTCACAAATTTATCAGCCGGTGTGTTGTGATGAATCATGTCGTTGATGCGCCCGGTGGCCTCCTTTAGCGGAATATCTACCGGCAGTAAAACGTGCAGCATGGCCTGCAGATTAGCCATGAGCAGAGCCGCGGGGGTGCCCTTGCCGGTTACATCAGCGATGGCGACCAGTAATTTTTCAGCAGGCATTTCCAGAATGTCGAAATAGTCGCCTCCCACCTGCTGCGAAGGAACATTTTGTGCTGCAATGTCCAGCTTTGGGTGCGAGGGAATGGGATGCGGAAACAAGCCCTGTTGTATATTCTTGGCGATGTTCAATTCCTCTTCCAAGCGCTCTTTTTCAATGCGTTCTTCAAGCAGCAGCGTTTTTTGGATGGACAGCAGCGCCAGATTTCCCAGCGACTGCAAGAAATTGAAGTCCGATTCGCTGTACGGCTCGTCGTTGGCGCGGGCACCGATGCCCACCACGGCCAATTTTTGATCCTGGAAATAAAGGTTGATGAGCGCTTTTATCTCATTCTGCTGCAAAAAAGGAATGCGTTCTTCCAGGCGGTCGTCAACCTTTACAATGTCTTCTTTCAGAGCAAAAAGAGCATCTATGCCGCTGGCGTCGAGCGATCCCTGAATGCTGTTGGTGGCGGCTACCGAGCGCTCTTCGTCTTTTTCAAGCACAAAAAAGAACTTGCGAATAAGCATATGCCCCAGCATGGCAAATTTAAACACGCTGATAATTTCGGTGCGGTCCACCATGCGGTTAAAATCTTTGCTGAGATCGAGGAGGGTGTTCAGTTCGTAAATCTTGCGGTCCAGCCGGCGGTTGGTATTTTTGAGTTCGGTAAACATGCGCGAATTGGCAATGGCAACCGATGAAATAATGGTGAGGCTTTCCACAAATTCTATTTCGTGCTGCTTTAGTGGCTGACTGCTTACCTTCGACCCGAGGCACAAAAAACCAATATGACTATTGCGCGTTTGCAGGTTGAAAAGCGTACAGCTGTCATCATTTTTTATGAGTTCGGGGACATCAAAATCATCGGAGGCGCATTGAATAACGGCCTGAGTTTGAATGTCATCAAGCGATTCAAACTGAACCGTTTCCCCTTCGGCACGGGCGCCTTTCCCTTTGGCTTTTGATACGTGATATGTTTTTTCTGCGGGTTGATAAAGCAGAACCATGCCCTTGCCCACCATCAACTTGCCCATAGTAATGAGCAACAGATTATTGAGCACGAAATCCATATCGTGCGATTCGGCCAGCATGCGCGAGGTTTCCAGCAGGGTGCGCAGTTCAAAGCGCGAATGACGATTTTTTTGTTGAGGAGTTGACAAATTCACCGGTGTTACCGTGTTTTAGTCATGTGGATTTCATTCCTAGAATTTTGCTGCAGGTATTCAACATCATCCATTAGTTTTTTAATCAAATAAACGCCTACGCCGCCGCGCTTTTTTTGTTTAATTTTTTCTTCCAAATCCGGCTTTTTATAATCGGCCAGGGTAAAAGACTTGCCGGTGTCACATAATGAAATCCAGAATGTTTGCCCATCGTGGCCCAGGGCTATTGCTACGGTTTGTTGCGCATCATTATCGTAAGCATGTTCAATAATATTGGTAAAGGCCTCATCAACCGCCAGACGAATATCGGCTATGGCGGGCTCGGAAAAGCCAAAATCAGAAGCATGGGTGGCCACAAAATCACGCACTTTTGCCAGATGTTCGGTTGAGGCATGCACGGTTATAGTATGTTTAATGGCCTTGGCCACGGCTTAGTTGGGGGTTGATGAATTATTGAATTTTTTCACCGCATCCTGCTCATCTTCCAGAATATCATACAAGGTGGGGAAGCCCAGCAGGTCAAACACGTTATACACTTTTTTATTCATGTTGGTGAGTTTAATATCACCGCCCAGCTCGCGCACGTCCTCAATGTAAGCCATAAATACGCCCAGACCGGCGCTGGCAATGTAGTCGAGATCATTAAAATTCACGATGATGTAATGTTTATCCTGATCGATAAGTTTTTTGAGTGCTTCTTCCAGCTGCGAAGCGGTATGGGCATCAAGCTCCCCGCTCAAGGCCAGCACATCGTAAGAATTTATCGTACGGTGATTGATATCAAAATTTTTCATTGCAACGGGCTTAATATTGATTTTTCATAAATACGGTTGAGCTTTATTCAACCGGTAAAATTTATAAGAATCAGATAGAATTTATCAGGAATATATCCATACGGAATGACATACGAAAAAAGGAGGGAATTGATTCAAAAAAATAAGCCCTCACACGTTCAAATGTGAAGGCCTGACTATTCATCAAGAGAGACGCTACTTAAAGCGCTCTAAAAGATACAATATAAACCGGCTATAAAACAATTATTAATACTGTTACTCTTTTGGGGTGATATTCATTTTTTCTTTTAAAAATTGTTCGGTAGAGTGGGCTACATTTTTCCAGTCGTTTGATAAATAATCATTACAGATAACATGGGTATTTGCAGCAGGGAAATTTTGTAGCTGTACCTTGGCAGCATCCGTACTCAGCTGCCCGGCCATGCGCTGTATGGCTTTGGTTGATACGACGCGGTCGTGGTTGCGTTTGTTTTTATAATAGTAACCCAGAAAAGTGGGACATTGCACGCGTTTAAACAGGGCGGGGGTCATATATTTCTGAACCAGATTTCCCAGCGCCAAGGCGCCATTTAGCCGGTATGATTTATACCAAGCATTGGGACCGCTGGGCAAAAAGGGATCAAAATACCGCAGCTGATGATTCTTGCCCGGCCATATTTTCAGCAATTGGCGGCCTGCTTTATTCTCAAGCATAAGTGACTGAATGCCATACAGATGAATGAGCGGAGAGTATAAGATGAGGCCCGCTATGCCGGAAGAGAATGGCTTGGTTCCGGCCAGGTAGAGCCCCAGCGAACCGCCGGTTGAGGTACCCATAACCAAAACTTTTTTGCCAATTTGCTGTCCAATTTTAAGTGCATACTCTGCTGAGTGAATTAATTTTTGCGGAGATAAATCAGCCAGTCGGTTTGTTTTAATTTGGCCGTGCCCGTGCAGGCGCGAAAGAAAAAGATTACAGCCCAATGTTTCAGCGATATGCCGATGCACAGGATAGCCTTCGCCCTGGCTGCCCTTAAAACCATGCAGATATACAATAGAATAAGGAGTCTTTGATTTGTTGTTTTCGTCCTGCCAAATGATGCGAGCTTCAGCATCTTTTTTTAGAGGCCGGGCCCGGTTTTCGTGCTCCGCAATCTGTTTTTCAAGGTGGGGGGCATCCGTCGAAAGGGGGGGAGAAAATGGGCACATGCAGTAGCACTAAAAATCTTATTGTGCGTTGGCTATCCAGGTCTGAACCTGATATGCATCCTGCAGGGTTTGTTGAAGCTGCATTGCATCCTGCCGGCTTTCAACGCGACCTATACGCACGCGGAACCAGACGTCGCCGGTACGTTCATCTCCATTTTTAACAACAAAGGCATCCGTAAAGCCGCGGTCTTTCCATTCCTCAACTTCTGCCTGCGCTTTTTGTTGCGAGCGCCATGAGGCTGCTTGGAGGGTGAATGCGCCATCATCGCTGAATGTAACATCCGAGGATGGGCCGGAAGCATCGGACTCATCCATGGTAGAATCGGCGGTACGCGCCTCGGCCAGGCTGTCTTGGCGCTGTTGTTCCATGCGTTGCTCCTGGCGGACCTGTTCAAGAGAATCTTGCCGGGCTTGTTCCTTTTCTTGTTGTTCTTCTTCAGACGGCCCGCATCCAATAAGCAAGGCGATGATGCCAACTCCAATACCGATGTAGTGTGTGATATTTTTCATAATGATAATCTTAAGACTGTATTAAACACCTTTCTTAAAGGTGGTGAAAATTATCTTAAAATAAAATCGAAAACATGGCCCTAAAAAAATGTTGTTCTCTATTGTTTTAGCATTTAATTTAGGTAAGCTTCATTATTTAAAATGATATAGAAAACTAATTTAGGCTACTTATTATGTCACTATTGGGATTATTACTATTACTTCTTATCGCTGCTATCTGCGGCAGTTTGGGTCAGGCTATTGCCGGATATTCACTCGGCGGCTGCTTCGTTTCTATTGTGGTGGGCTTTATTGGCGCGCTGTTGGGAAGCTGGCTGGCCGTTGAATTGGGGCTAACCTCCATCTGGGCCGTCAACATTGAAGGACAAACCATTCCCCTCATCTGGACGGTTATTGGCTCGGCACTGTTTACGGTTGTGATAGGATTGATTACTCGCGGACGAAGCCGTCGGTAAGGTAATGGGTGATGTTTTTGCGATTTATAAGATTCCGGATGTAGTCATTTAACATTTAAAGCGAAGGTCTTATGGTTCCGCTTGAACCGTGCGTAGCACGAGCGGACGCTCGCGCTATGTAAACGAAGGTGTTATCGATGAAGAAATAATTCACTATTACGAGCGTAACACCCCACATACCGGAAACGGTTTTAATTCATAGATAGCTTTGAAGAACTCGTCGGGCGGCTTGCGGATAATGTTGGCGACGGCGCCCAGGCCGAAGAGGTGAGAACCCTTCTTATCAGTCCCGATAGTTGCCCGCCGGGCGTTATCTGTTACTGACAGGCACTATTTTTACCTATTTTTGCTTTAACATACAGCCTGCTTTCATTGCCGTGGAAGCAGGTTTTTTTTATGAGCCTAACCTCGTTTATCCTGCCCTTTTAAGAGGTCTCTTTGTGAGCCGGCCGGCAGCTTATGACCATATCATTCAGCTTGGTATCGTTCCTTAATTTCGCTGATAGAATCGCCGCCGTATTTGGCTAGAAAGGCATTGGCCAGCACGGGGGCAATTATATTTTCGATGACTACCACCGCCCGTGGCAGCGCGCAGACATCCGAACGCTCGTAGCGGGTGTCGGTTTCTTCTTTTGATTCAATATCGACGGTTTTGATGGGCGTGAGCATGGTGGGGATGGGTTTCATCACCCCGCGGATAATCAAGGGCATGCCGGTGGTCATGCCCCCCTCAAAGCCGCCCATGCGATTGGAGCGACGTTTAAATTGATTATCTTCGTACGTAATTTCATCATGCACCTCTTGCCCGTGCTGCCGGCCGCCCTCGAAACCGAGCCCCACCTCTACGCCTTTCATCGCTTGGGTGCCCATAATGGCTTGGGCCAGTTTGCCTTCCAGCTTGCGGTCCCAGTGCATAAAGCTGCCCAGTCCCGTTGGTAGCCCGGTGACTACAATTTCCCAGTGACCGCCCAGCGAGCTACCTTCTTTGCGGCGTTTTATAATTTCGTCTCGCATCTTTTGGGTGAGGTCTTCATCCAGGCAGCGTACCGGGGATTCATCGGCGGCGCGAAAAATAGCCTCGGCGCCCTGTTCCATTAGCGGGTCGGCTGCGGCGCGGACATCATCCCACGGGTTTTCATAGCCGTTGCTGCCAATGCGCGTAACATGGCCGCCCATTTCAACGCCAAAATACTTGAGCAGGTGCCGGGCAATAGCACTGCAGGCCACCCGCATAGCGGTTTCCCGTGCGCTGGAACGCTCAATAACGGGACGAATATCATCGTAGCGGTACTTTTGCAGGCCTACCAAATCGGCATGACCCGGACGCGGTACCGTAATGGGGTCCACATCATCGCCATTCCCTTCTTTAGCTAAAACTTTTGGCCAGTTGGCATCGTCTTTTTTGTGCGCGCGGTTGGGCATCTGCATGGCAATGGGGGCACCGGTGGTGAGTCCAAAACGCAGGCCGGATGAAATTTCAGCCCGGTCTTTTTCCCATGCCATACGTCCGCCGCGGCCGTATCCTTTTTGGCGGCGTTCAAGATGGAGCGCAATATGATCTTCGGTAAGCGGCAAGCCTGCGGGTATGCCTTCAATAATGCCGGTAATTTTTGGGCCGTGCGATTCGCCTGCGGTTAAATATCGAATCATGGAGATGGCTTGGATTTTCCTTCAAGGTTAAATTTACTGCTTGACAGTACATCACTAAATTGGTGCTTGGAAACGCGGTCGGAGAGATCGCGTTTATCATTGCATCCGTCGGTGCGCAGGCTGTCGATTTGCTCTACATCACCCAATACAATAAGAGAGTCGCCCTCGTTCAGCGCATCGTCACTGCCGGGATTAAAGAGGATGCCTTTATTTCCCTTGGGAATAATGGCAATAATGACCACGAAATACTTTTGGCGAATTTTGGCCTCGGCCAGTGTTTTACCGGCCAGGTTGGCGCCTTCAAAAACTTTTACTTCATCAAAGACGTGGTCTTGCTCGCCGCCGGTGATACGGTCAATAAATTGGTCAACGTGGGGGCGAAGAATAACGTTGGCCATGCGGTCGGCTCCAATTTCGTAGGGAGAAATAACTTTATCGGCCCCGGCGCGGTAAATTTTTCGGGTATTGGGGCGTTCATTTGTTCGCACCAGTATGAATATATTTTCATTAAGTTCGCGCGCAATGAGTGTTACAAATACATTGTCCTGATCTTTGGACAGCGCACAGATCAACCCGCGGGCACGCTCAATGCCGGCTTCTTTAAGCACCGACTCTTCCTGGGCATTGCCTTGCACGTAAAGAATGCGGTCGCCCCGAACGCGCTCAATGCTTTCATCTCGGTTTTCGACCACCACCAAGGGAATTTCAGCTTCGCGCAGTACTTCTGCAATGCGATGGCCAATGCGACCGTAGCCGCAAATGATGTAGTGATTCTCCATCTTTTCGAGTTGTGATTTCATAGCACGTTTTCTAAATAATTCGCTTTCAAAAAGTAACTGGGTTGTTTGTGAGGCAATATATGAAATCACCCCGATACCCATTACAAAAATTGACATGGTAAGAATACGTCCCGCCGGTGAAAGGTTTTGGAGCTCGGAAAACCCAATGGTGGTGATGGTTATAAAAGTCATATAGAAACCATCAAAAAAACTCATATCTTCAATAAAATGATATCCCAGAGAGCTGAGCCCGAAGACAATCACTAAAACAACAGATGCTATACCTATCCGCAGGATTATTCTGCTTTCTATTATATCGCTGTAAAATCGTCGCAAAAATACATTAAATAATTAAAAGAAGACTTTGAAATACCTACCCATCCGGACGCTGGAGTTGCGGTCGGATGGGTAGGACAGAGTCCAAGGCCACCCGACGGCTTCTTCAAAGGTCTCTAAAATTGACGGCTATAATATAGGTTAAAAAAAATAAGCCATGAAATGACAACCTCATGGAAATTTAATACCTTCAGGGAGCTTTAATTGTAAAAATAACATCTATGAACGCTCTTGACAAAGTTGGGAAATATGCGCTGCTGCTATACAAGGCGTTGCGGTCTTCATATGAGTTTAAGACGTACCGAAGGAACCTGATTAATGAATTGGTGAAAATCGGCTATGAATCGGTACCCATTGTTATGCTTACGGGGGCATTTACCGGTGCAGTGATGACTATACAGACCTCCTACCAACTGGATATTGCTTATGTGCCGCGCTCGGTAATTGGTGCAATTGTATCAGAATCGATTTTAATTGAGCTTGCGGCTGTGATAACCAGCTTGGTTTTGGCCGGAAAGGTGGGTGCGCGCGTGGCTACGGAACTGGGCACAATGCGTGTAAGCGAGCAGGTTGATGCGCTTGAATCGATGGGGTTTAACTCGGTGGCTTTTTTGGTAGTGCCGAGAGTGCTGTCCGGGATGATTATGTTTCCTATTTTATACATCATTGCAGCCACTTCGGGCGTTTTGGGAGGCCTGCTTGCCGGCATGGCTTCGGGAGCCATTCCTGCTTCAGAATATATGCTGGGGGCTCGTGAATTTTTCTTTCCCTGGGACGTGCTTTTTGGTCTGCTTAAAGCATTCGTATTTGGGTTTATAATAACATCCGTATCTTGTTACAAAGGCTATAATGCACAGGGAGGCGCCGAGGGCGTGGGCAACAGCACCACGCAAGCCACGGTTTTGAGCTGTGTTTATGTTCTGCTGGCCGATTTTGTGCTGGCCGCTGTTATACTTTAGCACCGATTTACTATGATTGAAGTACAAAATTTGAAAAAAAGTTTTGCTGATAATCTCGTCTGGGAAGATGTTAACTTCACCATTGAAGAGGGTGAGACACTGGCTATTATTGGTCGCTCCGGATGCGGAAAGTCCGTGCTGGTAAAGCATATCAATGCGTTAATGTACCCCGATGAAGGAAAGGTTTTTATTGATGGAGAAAACATTTTTGAACTTGAATATGTAGCGCTCCGAAAAATGCGCCAGCGTTTTGGGGTGCTATTCCAGGGATCAGCGCTTTTCGACTCCATTAATACCTTTGAAAATGTGGCCTTTCCCCTGCGATACTTTACCGAAAAAAATGAAGAAGAAATAGAATCGATTGTTATTGAGGCATTAGAAATAGTAAATTTGGCCGATACCGCTGAACTGAATACGGCCGAGCTTTCCGGCGGCATGCGTCGGCGTGTGGCCTTGGCACGGGCTACTGTTTTACGTCCCGATTTTTTAATTTATGATGAACCCACATCCGGCCTGGATCCGCAAACATCCGATGAGATTAATGATCTGATTACAGACCTGGCTGACAATCTGAATATCACTTCCATTGTGGTAACGCATGACATCCACAGCGTTCTTGAGGTGGCCGAACGAGTCGTTTTTTTACAGGGACAGGAACTGTGCTGGCAGGGCACGGTAAAAGAAATGAGGCAAAGTGATGACAAGCGCCTGCTGGATTTTATAACAGCAAGTGAATATAAAATTAAAATGTAGAGGAATTTTATTGTGGCAAAAATAAGTAATGAAACCAAGATTACACTTACGATTGTAATTGCACTGGTGGTGGCCTTTTTTGGTTATCGGCTGATGCGGGATTTACCGCTTTTTCAACAGTCGCAAGTTGTATATACCCATTTTGAGCAAGTGTCGGGGCTTACAACGGGCAGTTATATTTACATCAACGGGGTTAAAGTTGGGTCCATAAAAAAGATCGAGCTGATTGCCCGAGACAGCGTGGAGGTATCGCTGGGCTTTAATGTTGGTATCGAAATTAACAGAGGCTCGGTGGCCTATCTGGAGTCAACAGGATTGCTGGGAGACAAAGCCATCAATATACAGGAAGGAAGCAGCGATAGAATTGTTCCCGGTGGTGGTGTCATAAAGGGCGTGTACAGCGGCGGCATGATGGAAACCCTGCAAAGCACAGGCAGCGGCCTGGCCAGTGATGCATCCGAGTCGTTTAATAAATTAAACGGAACACTTTCGCAGCTACGACAGGTGGTGGATGCCAAGAATCGTGGTAAAATTGATGAAACGCTAAGCAACCTTGAGCGCGCATCATCCGAGCTGTCCATTCTAATGGAGAGCAAAAGGCGTGATCTGGGCAGCAGTATTGAAAGTGCCCGGCGGTTTATGGCCAACCTTGATACGGTTACAAACGTGAACCGTGCCCGTATTGACAGCGCCTTGGCCGGACTGGATCGCTCAATGCAAAATCTTGAGACCGTTACAGCCGACCTTGAGCAAACAAATAATCAGATTAATACTATGCTCACAAAATTGAACAATGGTAAGGGTAGTCTGGGCAAACTTATGAACGACCCTTCATTGTACAATAATATGGACAGCCTTTCTGTTAATTTAAACAAGTTGATTAAAAACATTAATGAAGACCCGGGCCGGTATCTTAAGGGTTTACGTCTGGTTGATGTTTTTTAATAGCAGAGCATTTGTATCGCGGTATCCACGAATCATATAAATTGCTCTTAGCGTAACGTTATTGTATATTTACAGGCTTAATTATTATATAAATAATTCAAAAATTTAACGCACGAAAGCACGATAAAAGAGGTTTTTTATGGGAGTAATGGCAAAAATGAGAAGAAGCACCGGCGTAGTATTATGGGTGCTTATTTTTTCATTCGGAGTTCTTTGGATGCTGCAAGACACACAGGTTTTTAGTGCACTCGGGGCAGGGCCGCGTTCGCTGGGCAGTGTTAACGGTGAGCCTATCACAAATGATGAATATCAGGCGCAGGTCAGCAATTTTACAAATCAATATTCCCGCCAAACCGGAAATTCTGCCAGCGCCGAACAGCGTGCCTATTATGAACAACAGGCCTGGGATGCACTGGTGACAAGCAAGTTACTGACCCAAAAAATGGATGACCTGGGTATTACTGTCACCGATCAGGAAATTGTTGAAATGATTACCGGCGAAAATCCCGATCCTTTTATTCGACAGCAATTTAGCCGCGAAGACGGTACCATAGATCGGGTAGCACTCAATAACGCTATCGAGGCGCAGGAAAACAGCCAGGTTTGGATTTCAATTGAGCAGCAGCTGCGGCAAAAACGCCGCCAGCAAAAAATGAGCAACTACGTGCAGTCTGCTATGCGTATCAGCAATTACGAGGTGCAGCAGCAGTATATCCGCAATAATACCACGGCCGATTTTTCTTATGTACGGTTCCCTTATGCTGATGTACAGGATGGTGAAACTGAAGTCACCGATTCTGATATGCGTTCCTATTATGATGAAAATCTAAACAAGTTTGAACGAAATGAATCATACGAATTTCAGTACGTAGCGTTCGATAAAACACCCACCAAACAGGATACCACCCGAACCATCGAAGAGATCGAAAATCTACGTACCGATTTTGCCGAAACAAGTGATGATTCGTTGTTCCTGGCACGCTATCAATCAACGACTCCATATAATGATGAGTTTGTTGCCAAGGATGATTTACGAGAACTTTTTGAGCCCGTTCTTGAGCTTGAAGATGGAGAGGTGACCCAAGTGCTGCGGGATGGCGGCGAGCTCTTTGCCCTTAAAAAACTCGAAGAAACAGCGGATGACATTCGATTTGTGGTGTTAAGCTATTCCATTCAGGCCGACCCTATTGCCACGGTTGACAAACGCGCTGAGGAGGCGGATGATTTCACCTTTTTTGCCAATCAGGATGGCTTTAAAGGCGAAGCCGGCCGCCGTAATTTGGACGTACAAAGTGCTTCTGCTACAAAAGGAAATGATTTTGTGGCAGGGTTGGGTCAAAGCCGTCAAATTCTCAATGTTCTGGAAAGTGCCGACGAAGGCTCCGTGAGTGATCCGATTGAATTATCGGGCCAATTTGTGGTGCTCAAAGTAAATACCATCACCCCTAAAGGACCGCGACCATTCGAGGAGGTAAAATCTCAAATAGAGACTACCGTTCGCAATAATATGCGTAAAGAAAAAACGACGCAGAATGTTGCATCATGGGTTGAAAATAATCAGTCGATAGAGGCGCTGGCCAATGCGGCCGGCAAAAAAGTGCAGTCTGCCACGAGTGTGCCCATGAGTGCCCAGACCATACCGGGCGCGGGACGTGAACCCGAAGTGATAGGCACCATATTTAGCCTCGAAGAAGGGGAAATGTCAGTTCCCGTTAAAGGAGCGGGCGCTGTGTACGTGTTGCAGGTATTGCAGCATAATAAGGCCAACTCCGATGCAATGGATAATGCGACAGCGCAGCAAATCCGTCAGGAATTGCAACAACAAAAAAGCAGTGCTTTTACCGAAGTTTGGCTTGAACAACTGAGGGAAAAAGCTGAAATTGAAGATTATCGCTCTCAGGTACTTCGGAACGGATAGAAAAAAAACTTAATTTAATATCAAGGGTGAGAAGGCGGCTTCTTGCCCTTTTTTATTTGAGAAATATTCTTAAGCCACGGAAACACTAAAGCACAAAGGGATTTCCTAAAATAATTTGAATTGAAAGATACAAATGAATATACCGAAGCCGATTGCCGCTGGATGGCGTTGGCGCTCGAAATAGCTGAGCGAGGGGCGGGCTGCGTATCACCCAACCCCATGGTGGGATGTGTCATTGTTTCGGCTGAGGGCCAAAAAATAGGGCAGGGCTACCATGCCCGCTATGGGCAAGCGCATGCCGAAATTAATGCGCTGGAGTCGGTAAAGCGTTCGACTGATCTCGAAAATGCCACCGTGTATGTAACGCTTGAGCCCTGTGCGCATCACGGTAAAACCCCGCCCTGCTGTGAAAAGCTGGCTGAATATCCTATTAGTCGGGTGGTGGTGGCTATGAAAGACCCCACCGGAAAAGTGAACGGTAAGGGAATCGGCTATTTAGAAGAACATGGCATTGAAACCCAGCTTGGCCTGATGGAAAACGAAGCGGTGCGGTTAAACGAATTTTTCCTTCATCACCATCGCTATAATCGCCCGTTTGTAACCATGAAAATTGCGCAAACGCTGGACGGTTATATCGCGGCCGCGGACGGGAATTCCCAATGGATTACCGGCAAGCAGGCGCGCACGCAGGTCCACCGCTGGCGCAGCCGCTATGATGCCATAATGGTGGGCCGCAATACCGCCTTGACGGACAATCCACGCCTCACAGTTCGCCATGTGAAAGGCCGGCAACCGCGCCGCATTATCATTGACGGTCCGCTGGAACTGCCGGATACTCTGAACGTATTTAGCGACCAGTTTGAGGAGAAGACTATTACCGTAACCTACAACCGGCAAAAAGTGGAGCAGGACAATGACCCCATGCTTAAGCTGCTGGAGCCAAACTATGCACGCGGCCAAACGTTGTTGGTTCCCAAAAAAGATGGCCATACCAATTTAGAAAAAATGGTTGAAGCACTGGCCCAAGAAAATATTACTTCCATACTGGTGGAGCCGGGCCAGCACCTGGCTTCGGCGTTGCTGCGCCATCATCTAGTGGATAAAATTCATTGCTTTATTGCCCCCAAAATACTCGGAGCGGGCACCCGATCGGTGATGGGCACCGGGATCAAAAGGATGAATGAAATTTTAGAATTCAAGAATACAAGCTGGGAACATATGGGTGATGATATGCTGTTTACCGGGTATCTTTGACGCATAAAACGGTTGATGAGCACACGTCTTACTGAACACAAAGCTTCCATGCGATTTTGCCTGTTGGATAATACGGGCATAAATGTTTTTTTACTATAAAAGCCCTTTATAGATATTTTAAGAAAAAGCTCATTCCTCAAACCGATAACTATACACCCCTTGGTTGGTACCAAAGTACAGCACTTCTTTGCCGCTCTGCATCACCGACACCATATCGTTGACGCGGATGCCGGCGGGGCTGTCGGGCATTTCTATGGTTTCCCAGCTTTCGCCAAAGTTTTGGGTGGTGGTAAAAAATAGCCTGCCGTTTTGGTTTACTCCCGAGGCGTATATTATATTTTCATTGCGGGGGCTGCGGGTAAAGGATAAGATTACATTCCCGGATTGTACGGTTTCCCATGATTCTCCTTTGTTTGTTGATTTGCGGATGAATGCCACTGGAGTTGACCCAACCAATATTTCATCACTTGAACTTATATTGATAATTGCATCTGTAACATCTGTTTCAGAATTTTCAATTATGGAAGATACCTTCCACTCCTCTCCGCCATTATAGGTAATCAAGAACACCGGAACAAAGAGTGCGGTACTCCCTCCGGCTGTGATGATCTGGGGCTGACCACTATTTATTTTGATAAAAGAGCTCGATCCAAATGTTGGGTTGTCCCAGCTTTCCCAGCTATCCTCCCAATTTTTTCCTCCATCCGCGCTCAGCCCTACTGTGCCAAAAGGGGAGGTGCGTGCTGCTACTATTGTATCGCTGCCCGCAACCACCGCATCCATGGTTGTTGGGATCCACTCATCGGCCCCGCCATAGCCGTTTCGGTACGGCCGCCAATGGCCTCCGGCATCATCCGTGCGGAGCAGGTTATCCGAGGTTTGCCCTTCAAAATAGGCCGCTACCAACCAACTATTTTCATCCAGTACCGAAAACGTCCGTATGGTGGCCGCATCGTAGAAAGAACCGGCTACATTCGTTTCTGTACCTATGTTAAATTGGTGAAACCCGGCATCGGTCCCAGCAAAAAGATGCCCGTTTTGTGCCTCTACCTTATAAATCGTTTGGGTTGAGAAGGCTTCAAGGGTGAAGGCTCCACTTAAATCTTGTTCTTCGGGTACATTGTCAGTCGAGCAACTAATGAGCAAAGAACATACGAGACCAAGCATTAAAAAGGGGGTAAAAAAACGCATAATGGTAAAATTTTCAAACTTTTTTGTAACAAATGGGGTTCGGGTGTTCTTATCTAATACAAGACCTTTCTTTTATCAATGATAAAAACGGGGTCTTTCTACAAACATACTTCACAGATATAAATATGCTATTAAGGGATTTAGTGTAGAATTAACGCAATCTCAACTGTTATCACTGCAGCAAGATTCTCGCGTTGCCAGTATTACCCAAAATGCACTTTTTTATCTTGAGGTGGATTCAACCATGAAGTGCAACAGTGAACTAAGGGAACTGCTGGGCAAAAAGCAATTGTGGTTGCTGGAAATCTAAGGTTTTACGTGGACGATTGTTAAGCAGGTACATGGCTGCTCGCAGATGTTTAGGCTCGAACGTACGCATATCACAGCCCTTGGGGAAAAATTGACGCAGTAGTCCGTTGGTATTTTCATTGAGTCCTCGCCGGGAAGGGCTATAAGCATCCGCAAAATAGACCTCGCACTCCAGGTCTTGGGCAATGTCGGAGTGGCCAGCGAATTCTTTGCCATTATCACATGTGATTGTATGGACATCCTCGACAAAAGGTTCGAGTAGATCGGCTGTCAATTGACGAACCGCCGGGGCTGTGGCCTTTTGGAGCCCGCCAATCACCGTAAAAGCGGTTTTGCGCTCGACAAGTGTAAGCAGGTATCCCGAGCCTTTGGCCCCTTCGACCAAGTCAATTTCCCAATCCCCGATCCGTTTTTTCTCCTCGACAACCTCCGGACGCTCCCCGATAGGCCTGCGATTGGGAATACGCCCGCGGGTTTCCCCGTCGGGTTTTTGGTGCTTACGGCGGGGGCGCGGATGCCGCAGGTACGTCCACAGGTCCCCACCACTGGCCTTGTCGGCGTAAATCAGCTGGTAAATCCACTCATGAGAAAGCTCGGGGCCCTCCCGGGCGGCCAACTCGTGGGCAATCTGCTCGGGCGACCAATACTGCTGCACCCGGTATTCAACGTGCGCCCAGAGCCGTGCGGTTACTTTGCAGGATCTGCCCCCAGTGCGGGCGCGTTTTTGGGCCTGCCGGGCGGCCTCATCTGCTTGGTAGCCGCCGGCCTCGGAAGCGTTTCGCCGTAGTTCACGACCGATGGTCGAGCGATTGCGACCCAGTTTATCGGCGATCTCGGTTTGAGACTCCCCGTTTTGATGGCAGTGTTGGATTAAATACCTTTCTTCGAAGGTCAATTGGGAATATGTCATAAGGAACAATCTTATTGGCCTGTGTTTTGCCAATAGCAGCGGGTGGCCACCCGCTGCTATTGGATTATTAAACAAACCAAAGTTAATAATTCAATTGTTGCACTTCGAAGTTGAATTCAAGTGAATCTAATGAAAGTTCAATAACCGGAAACGCTACGTATTCAATGTCACAAACAACACCGTGGGGTATTTCCCGTGTAAACGGGCCACTGGACGGCAGCGGTAAAAAAGCATGGATTATTGATTCCGGAATAGACTTAAATCATCCCGATTTGGTTGTTGACGTATCGAATAGTGCCTCGTTTATAGCCACCGAGAGTGCGGATGACGGATATGGACACGGGACCGCATGTAGCAGGAACTGTTGCTGCTCTGGACAACTCATCGCAAGTCGTTGGCGTTGCGGCCGGTGCTACGGTTGTTGCCTTGAAAGCTTGCTACAACAATCCTCAGTTGGGCTGTCCGGTAAGCAGCATAATCAATGCCATTGATTATGTTGCAATCAAAGCATCACCCAATGATATTGTGAATATGAGTTTGGGCGGGCCTGATCCAAATAATGATTTCACCTCCATTGATGACGCTGTTATTGCTGCCGCAGATGCCGGCATACGATTTTCCATTGCAGCGGGTAATGCTGCCGACGATGCGTCGGATTACACCCCGGCTCGTGTAGAACATCCAAATGTTTGGACGGTTTCTGCTTTTGACATTAATGATGTCTTCGCTTCTTTTTCCAACTTTGGCAACCCGCCTATTGAATATGGAGGTCCGGGGGTAGATGTTACTTCACTCTGGAAAAACGGGGGCACCAATACCATCAGCGGTACCTCCATGGCTGCCCCGCACATCGCCGGGCTGCTGCTGGCCGCGCCGGATGATATTGCCACGGATGGGGTTGTCAGTAATGACCCGGACGGGGATCCCGATCCCATTGCGGTAGCTGCTGCCCCTACTCCCTCATTGAGCGTTAGTATCACCGGCCCGTATGTGCTCGACTCGGGTGAGGAAGGTACTTGGACAGCTCATCCTCAAGATGGTACGGGGTCGTATTCCTACCAGTGGTATTATCAAAATCAGGGCAGTAGCGTGTGGTATACCGGCGGTACCTCCCAAACATTCAGTCATACCTTTTTTGTCTCGGGTTCATCGTCAGAAAACGCCGGTGTTAAAGTAGAAGTTACAAATGGTAGTGCCCAGGCAGAAGATGAAAGGCTTATTCTTATCACAAGTCCAAACTGCCCGCCGCGTGTTATTTGCATATAACAAGTTCTATTTTCACTTAGTCTTGTTTTAACGTTTAACCTGCTTTCGTTGCCGCGGAAGCAGGCTTTTTTTATGAGTTATAGAACTTTTGTAATGGAATACTGCTGATATTTGTTCAGCTTGTTTCGGGGATGTTCTTTGGTTAGATTTTTAGTCCTCAATCTTGTTGAATAACTTTGGACTAAGCGAGGCTTATAACCTATTCACCAATAATAAAGCATTTTTAAAAGACAGGTATGTTTACCGGAATTATTAAAGAAGTGGGCCGCGTACAAAGGGTTAAAAATATGGATGGCGGGAAAGAATTATCCATTGCCTGCGATATGGCCCCAAAGGTACAGGTTGATCAAAGCATCAGCATCAACGGGGCCTGCCACACCGTAACCGATCATGATGCGGAAACCTTTACCGTGCAAAGCGTGGAAGAAACCCTGCGCAAAACAAATATGGGTGACCTTGAAGAAGGGGCCGGCGTAAATTTGGAACGATCACTTAGTGCCGAACAGCTGTTGGACGGGCACTTGGTTCAGGGGCATGTTGACGGAACGGGTACCATTGAATCTATCAAGCAGGAAGGCACCGATTGGCTTTTCACAATAAAATATGCGGCATCTTTTGATGATTTAATTGTGGGGCGCGGCAGCATAGCTGTTGACGGCATCAGCCTTACAGTGGCCAATAATCAGGCCCAAACCTTTACCGTGGCAATGATTCCGTACACTTTTGAACATACCAATCTTTGCGACGGGCAGCCGGGTGATGTGGTTAATCTGGAATTTGATATTCTGGGCAAATATGTGGTGCAGTACTTAAAAAATAGAAAGAAGGGATAACGATTTAAATCTTTTAGAGGGCTTTGAAACACCCCTCTAACGCTGATCTGTCATTGCGAGGCCCACTACGCCAAAGTACCTACGGCTACGTAGGCTGTACCTGCGAAGCAATCTCCATTCCTATAATTTAAGCAGGGGATTGCCGCTCCCGACCGCCGTCGGGATCGCAATAACATTTAGTATTTCAAAGCCCTTTTTAAACAAACAATATCACCCATTGTCAATTAGTTTAAAATGTGCATTGGGCCAACGTCATTTGTGAACATCCCCCATCCTGACACATAAATTATGTGCCAGGTACCCCCTTCAAAAGGGGGACTTATCCACTTGTTTACCGGAAGTTATTTATCCCGCGGCCCGAGGGACTGGAGCTGCGCTCGAGATTTTTGAGCAGCGGCAATTTCTGGAATATGCTTTGAATTTGGGAGCTGTTTATGCTGAGCCTAAAAAAGTAGTATTGAAAATCACCGAATGGATTCATCTGAAATGAGAGCGTCCAATTGTGGAGTTTCCGGTTTAAATTGAACTGGGAGGGGGTGAGCTCTCGCTGAATAAAATCGTACCCAAGGCGGGTGCTGAAACTCCATTTTGGGGTTAGTTGAAAACGAATATTCCGGGCATTGAGCGTGGCCGATTTCCTGTTATCGCCATTGGGAACCAGATTCCAGTTATAGCTAAAATTCACTGAAAACGACCACGGCGATGTTAGTTTTTGAACCGGCCGGCGATTAAAATAGGGGTCCATCTCATCAAATATCGACTGATTGAGCGGATCGTACCGCCGCGGGAAATAGGGATCGTTGTTCACCTGTACGCCGTTGCCCTCTCCGCCGCTGAATGAGCTGCTGGCGTCAATGGTGAAGTTGGTCAGCTCTGCCAGCCGGTTGCTTTCGGCCAGTAAAAAGCGATCAACGAGCCGGCCCCGGTCATCGCGTTCATAAAAGTTGAAGTTGGCGGAAGCGCGAAATGAAAGGCCGTCCACAATATTCGAACGCAGAGAAGTTCTCAGGCTGGATAATTTCAGGCTGTCGGCCGCAAAATTATAGCTCGAGTTAAGGCTTAACTGGTCAATAATACGCAGAATATTTTCAGTCTTTTCACCGGTTGAATCACGTTTCACCTGCTTGGCCTCAAAGACATTGCTAATGCCAAAGTTTATTGAGCGTTGTTCGCCGCCTCGGGGGCCATTAAAAACCTCGTTGCGAAAGATTGATCTTTGCTCGGTGCGCCCGTCGGTATCAACTTGTACTTCCTGGAAATTGCCAAATAAATCACTGCTAAAATCAGGGCTGTAACTTAGCGATATGTTTGGCCGAATGGTGTGCCGAAAGCCTTCGATATTCCCAATTTTGGCATTTGAGAAACCGTAGAAAGTCGTAGAAAAATTCAGGTTGGTAGAAAATTCACGTGTGCTGGCAAAGCCGCGTACTTGCCGTTCTTCCACACGGTTTGAGTCAGGGTTGAAGGAAAATTCAGTTGAGCCCGGAAACCAAAACTCGGTATAGTCAACATTGGCACTGAGGTTCAGGTACTGGCTGGGCAGCAAATTGTTGATGGTTGCGCCCGCATTTTGCCGGAACCCGTAATTGTAGTGATTATTATTTTCCGTGGCTTCGCGGTATTTGCCGGGGTCAAGCAGGGCCTCAAACCAGTTGATGCGAGCAGAATCACCGCGGATGGGATCAAATCGGTAATCCGACTGAAAACTATTATCGTACTGAAGCGATAAATTTTGGTACCACTTGGTAGATTGCTGACTGGTGTTTTCTGCTTCAAATGGATTAAAACTACGCAAATTGAAGCTGAAAGCCGGTCCCGTAACGGTAGTAACGTTGCTTTGAAAATTCAGGCTTTGTTGTATAGATGAGCTAAAGGTGTAAATATCGCCGGGATGTCGATAACTATAGTTGATGCTTGAGTTTGTTGTTGATTGCACGCGCTCGTCAATATCAAATGAATTGCGCTGGAAAAAATCTTGCGTACGCAAATTAACGTTGACTGAAATATCGGAATAGGGCGAAAACTGCTGGTTATGTCTGATGCTTAAATTTTTCTCTGTGCGTGTGTTAAAATTTGGATCGGTAGGCTCAAGTCCGCGTTCGCGAGAATATCCAATTTGCACGCTTCCGCCAAAGGCATTGCGCTTGCGGTAGGTGGTACTTGCATCCAGAAAAAAGGTGCCGGATGTATAAATATCACCCGAGGCTTGCCCGACCATATAATCGTTAAAATATTGGAACCAGCCCACATTGCGCAGGCCAAGCCCGCGTGAACCGGTGTTTTGAAAAATATAAGTGGGTGTAAGTATGCCCGATTGCTGCTTATCTACATTGCCCGGAAAATAGCCGAATGGAAACACAATGGGATACGGAATATCAAGAATGTAAAGGCGCGCATTTTGGAAAAATACTTCCTTTTTGCCGCCGCGGCGCACCACTTTGGCCCGGTCGGCCTTAATGTAGTAATGCGGGTGATCGAGCGTACAAGTAGAGTAGATAGCATCTTCGAGGTAAACCACATGCCGGCTGGCATTTTTAACTTTGGTTCCCGTTATCTTGCCGCGGTCAATTTCAACCCGTGCAACATCAAATCGTCCTTTTTCGGTCTGGTAATTGAATGCAATTTTATTGCTGCGCACCGGCGGTTGATTTTCTCGGGTGAGAACCGGCTGCGAAAGGGTATCCTGCGGGGTTTGGGTATTGGCTCGCACAATATTTTCATCAAGATTGAGTGTTACTTTACCCGACTCAAGCTTGCCCGCATTGTGATTAACGGTTGATGAACCGTAGAGTTTGGCCACCCGATCTTGTCGAAAGTCAAACACCAGCGAGTCTTTGGCCTGAAACTGCACTTCACCTTCTTGCAGCGTGCCGGATTGAGCCTGTCGGGTTTGGCCGACGGGCAATGTATCTTGGGCCGCTTGGGTTGGAGTTGAAAGAGCGGCCGGATCAGCATCTACGGCAAGGCTGTCAGTTACTTGTGCCTGCCCGTGCATCACTCCAACCATGAAAAACAGGCCCATTACGGCACAATGTTTTATGACTTGTGTTATTTTATATGTACAAAACGGACTCATTTATGAGCTATACTGTAAAGGAGCGGATTTAATGGATGTGCCCCTGATCCCGTGAACGGACAAAAAGGCAAAGTGTTAAAGCAAGAATGTAAAATATGCAGAATAGAGTGGGCCGATGCTATTTTTCAACGTTAATTTTGTATATCATTTCACCTTCTTTTTTCATACCATATTCCTCACGCGCAATGCGCTCTAACAGCGTGGGATCAATGCGCAGATCCTCAATTTTCTGTTTTAAAAGCTTGGTATCTGCTTCCAGTTGTTCGGTTTTAGCTTTCAGGTTTTGATGCTGTTGATTTAAACGATAGCGCGTCCACAGGCTGTAGGTATCAAAAAAAGCAAGCCATACAAAAATGAAGCCCCCGAGCACCAGCAGCAAAAATGATTTGCTCCATCGCAGCGGATTTAAAAGTTGAAAGTTCATGAGCGAATCCAACAAAAAAGTTAAATAACGTTAGTAAACGAAAATACACCAATTTCAATATCAATCGCAATTCTTATGATGCATCGATTGGTTCGCATATTCATGCTAATTTTTGTGCTTGGGATTGCCGTTCCTGCTGCCGCCCAGCCCGATTCCAGTGCCGACGAGTGGATTCAGGTATATTTTAATATGCCCTCCGACCAAAACGAGGCTACGGCCGGGAATAAAAACAACGACCAACATGATCTTATTGGCACACTTGAAGCGCTCATTGATTCGGCCCAATACAGTGTCGATTTATGCATTTATGATCTGGAACAACCCCGAATTGGCCGGGCGCTGGCACGCGCGCAGCAACGCGGGCTGCGTGTTCGGCTGGTGACCGACAACTACCACCGTAACGACAGCCAGCAGGTTGATTCACTCATGTGGCAAATACTGCGCGAGGGCGGGGTCATATCCATTGATGATGACGGCGATGTGTATATGCCGGACGGAACCATATTTGATAATTCGTTGGTCAATGCCGGCGCCGATATGCACAATAAATTTGCGGTGATTGATGCCAACAACGACAATCCCAATGATGATTACGTATGGACGGGCTCAACCAACCTCACCTATACCGGCGCATTTAATACCAACCACACCATCGTAATTAAAGATAATGCACTGGCCAAGGCATATGTGGCTGAATTTGAGCAGATGTGGGGCAGCTCGTCCGATTTGCCGAACCCCGAGCGGGCCCGGTTCCATAAAGATAAAAAACCGGTAACAGACCATATTTTTTATATAGATTCCACGCGTGTTGAGCTGTACTTTGCGCCCATCAACCGCAACGATACCAAACCCAGCGTAGTAAACCGGCTGGTGGAAGTGGTGGAGCAAGAAGCACAACATGATGTATCTTTTCAGGCTTTTGCCATTAGTGCCAACTTTCCGCTGAGCCGTAAAATTTGGGAGCTTTCGGCCACCGGAGATATTACACTTAACGGGGTGATTGACCGTAGGTTTTACGGGCGTTATGAAAGCCAGGGCGATATCTGGGCATCGCCGGCGGCAAAAGTTACCAATCGCATGATTTTACCCTCCAACGAATTGCGAAAACTGCATCATAAGGTGATGATTCTTGATGCTGCCAACCCCGAACCCAATGATGAAGCTGTGGTATTTACCGGCTCGTATAATTTTTCAAATAACGCCGAAAAAAACAATGATGAAAACCTGCTTATAATTTATTCGGATAAAATAGCCAATCAATTTTATCAGGATTTTCGAGGGGTTGTTGCGCGTGCGCAGGACAAGTCCTATCCGCCACCGCCACCTATTGAAACGGACCGCTGGTATACCGTTGACAGCGAGATTGAAGACGGGAGCCGGTTCTCTATTGAAGTAGTGCCCGGCTTTGATTATGACGTGCGTTTTCTGGGTCTGGATGTTCCGTCGGTCTATGCCGCAAATGATTCAGCTTATTTTTATTCAGATAAAACCAACAGCTATTTAAGTGACATATTAGAGGGGGCCTCCGTCAAAATTTCCGGGCCCTACGAATCGAAGCCTGATCCCCGCTATGGTGCTTTTCAAGCCTATGTGATGATGAAAAAAGACGGCACCATCACCCCCTTAAATAAAAAATTATTGCAAGACGGCATGGGCCGCTATGTGCCGTATTATAGCCAGCATCCCGACTCCGTTGAGGTTTATAAACGATACGAAAGCGAGGCTCGCGAGGCCGGGAAAGGCATTTGGAATCACCCCGATAAAATAGGGACTAAAATAAGCCGTCCGCAAGCCCTTGGAAGTTCGGGTAATACGCTGGCCGATGTTTTACCCATAAATATCAACACCGCTGATTCAGAAATATTACAGCTGCTACCCGGCATTGGCCCGGCCTATGCGGGACGAATTATAACCTACCGAAATGAGAAGGGCGGGTTTGGAAGCATTGATGAACTGGAAAAGATTAACGGTATTGGCCCTAAAACTATGGCTAAACTGCGTCCGAACGTGGTGACGGAGCAGTAGGTTTGTCGATTGGTTGAAATTTTTAATTAAGTTTATGCCAAGCACCACCAGAGATTGTATGTTCATTTTTCTTACCCACCCTATTCGCCTTTCGGCGAATCTCCCCTCCCTAATGATTAGGGAGGGGCCGGGGATGGGTCAATATAAACAAGTCTATGAAATCCACTCTTCCCTGCATCCTGTGCGGTTCGCAAGCCGAGTCTTTCGCCCAAGCCCACGATCGCCACTACTTTTCCTGCCCTGCTTGCGGAGCCATCATTCTTGACCCCGAGCAGTACGTACCCCGTGATGATGAAGTCTACCGCTATGAAACCCACAATAATGATGTGGAAGATCCGCGGTATCAAGCGTTTGTGCGTCCGCTGGTTGAATCGGTTAAGACGCGGTACGAACCGGGCAGCCACGGGCTCGATTACGGCTCCGGCACCGGACCGGTAGCGGCCAAAATGCTGCGCGATGCCGGGTACCATATCACGACATACGATCCGTTTTTTGATAAAAATCCGGAAGCGATGCGCCAATCCTATGATTTCATCATCAGCAGTGAGGTGGTAGAGCACTTTCATCAGCCCGCCAAAGAATTTCGTCTCTTAAAGGCGTTGTTGCAGCCGGGCGGACACCTGCACTGCTATACGCTGCGCTACCACCGTGATATTGACTTCGAGAAATGGCATTATGTGCACGATGAAACCCACGTAATATTTTACCGGGATGAAACCGCACGATGGATAGGTGAGGCTTTCGGTTTCAGCGATGTATTATTCGAAGAGCGACTCTTCATTCTGCAAAAGTAAACATCTCATCTGGTTCCGTATCTCCGGTGCGGAACCAGATGAGGTCATGCGTGCCGAACCAAAAGTGAGCGGGCTGAGGCTGAGGTTTAGTAATTTCTCAACCTCAACCTCAACCTCAACCTTAGCCCTATCCCCGCTTCCGGAAAGCATGTTCAAAGTGCGTAATATCCGGTGCTTCATTTTTATCCTGCACGATGGCCACCACATCAAACCGCGCCGGTGAGCCCGCCATCTTTCGTTCATACATCCAGGCTTCGGCCGCTTTGTACACCAGCTCTTTTTTCTTTTCGGTGATAAATTCAGCCGGTTCACCAAAAGCCGTATTTTTTCGCAGCTTTACTTCAACAAAAACGATGGCGGTATCATCATAAGCTACAATATCAACCTCGGCACGTTCAAAAAAGTAGTTTTTTTCGAGAATGGTATAGCCTTTGGTTTCAAGATAGGCAGCGGCTATACGTTCACCATCCTGACCTTTTTGGCGCGTAGTTTTTTTACTCATGGTCCTCTTCTTTTGCATCAACCGAAAGCCGGCCTTTGATATTTTCTTTCATCTCGGCCAACTTCACCAGTTGCTTCAGGAATTTTAGATTCTTTTTGTTGATGTAGGGCAGCATTGCGGCGGTAAATCGTTCAAACATTTCGAGGAATTGAATAAAATTTTCAATGCGTTCCTTAAATTCTTCTTCCTCAGCGGTCATGTCGCTTTTTTCCTCAAAGCCTTCCAGGCATTCCACCAGATTGGCCCGGATAGGCGCTACCTCTCGTTGTTGCCGTTCCTGTACGATGGTGGCTACAATAGACCAAACATCTTTGTCGGCGGTGTAGAAATCCTTGCGTTTGCCTTTAAAATGCACTTTATGAGCGAGTTGCCACTGCACCAGATTTCGCAGATTCATATTGGCGTTGCCGCGACTAATATCAAGCCGCTGCATAATAGTATCAGTATCAAGGGCATTAGATTCAGCGTAGAGCAGCGCATGAATTTGAGCCATTGTCTTGTTAATGCCCCAGGCCGAGGCCATTTCTCCCCAGAGCAGAATAAATTGCTCGAGCGCTTCTTTGTGTGATGTTGACCGTTCGGTACTCAAGAAATAAGATTTATGCAGATTTTGATTTTTCTTTCTTTTTGGACGATGACTCGCTTTTCTTTTCAGGCTTTTTGGCTTTCTTGTCCTGCTTCTTTTCGGCCTTGGCTTTTTCTTTGCGATCATTGTCTTTGTAGTCGGTCACGTACCAACCGTCGCCCTTGTACACTACGCCGCCGCCTCCGCTAATGATCCGCTTTACTTTTTGCCCGGTCTCGGGGCATTTTTCCAATGCATCATCATTGATGCTTTGTTTTATTTCAAACGTTGTTCCGTCTTCTCGTTTATACTCGTATGTAGGCATAAAATAAAATTTATTTTTTCAGGTTCATGGACTTCAGTAATACAAATATTACCAAAGTGTTTATATCCGTTAAAATTACGGCAGCTATCGGTCCTGGAGTTCTAACAAGCCCTTTTTAAGGCGTTTCATCGCTTCCTTTAAATCGTCCATTGAAGAGGCATAGCTGAGTCGCAGCCCATTTGGTTCCCCGAAAGCATCGCCCGGCACCGCCGCCAGCCCGTGTTCTTCCAAAAGGTACATGCAAAGTTCCGTACTGGTGGAAATGGATTTTCCGTCCCCGGTGGTTTTATCCAGATGAGCCGAAATATCAGGGAATACATAAAAAGCGCCCTGCGGGTTGAAGCATTTCACGCCCTCCATTGACGTCAATTCGCTTACAATGAAGTCACGGCGTTTTTTAAAATCCTTGCGCATGGCATGTACGGCAGATAAATCGCCGTTGTATGCTTCTTCACCAGCTTTTTGGGATATAGAAGAAGGCGCAGATGTTTCCTGACTCTGTATTTTTGCCACCGCATCTGCCACGTTTTGCGGAGCCGCCAAGTAGCCCAGCCGCCAGCCCGTCATAGCAAACCCTTTGGAGAAGCCGTTAATGAGCACGGTGCGTTCCTGCAGGGTGGGTGCCACTTCAATGATGCCCGTGTGGTCACCGTCAAAAACGATGTATTCGTAAATTTCATCCGAGATAATGCATACCTCGGGGTGATTTTCTAACACCGCTGCCAGTGCTGCAAGCTCTTCCCCGGTATAGCACGCCCCGGTCGGGTTCGAGGGCGAACAAAGTATAAAGGCTTTGGTGCGGTCGGTGATCGCATCATCAAGTTGCTGCGGGGTGATTTTATAATCATTTTCAAAGGAAGTGCGCACTATCACCGGATCACCGCCGGCCACGTTGACCATCTGCGGGTACGAAACCCAGTGCGGGGCGGGAATGATGACTTCGTCGCCCGCATCAACAAGCGCCAGCATGCTAAAGCCCAGCGCCTGCTTGGCCCCGTTGGTACAAACAATTTGCGAGGGTTCGTAGGTGAGATTGTTGTCCCGTTTTAATTTATCAACAATAGCTTGCCGCAGTTCCGGCGTGCCCGTATTCATGGTGTATTTGTGAAAACCGTTATCAATAGCTTCTTTAGCAGCTTTGCAGATATGCTCGGGCGTGCGAAAATCGGGTTCGCCGGCACTGAGTGAAATGACCGATTTGCCCTGCCGCTTCAACTCTTTGGCTTTGGCCGAAATAGCCAGCGTTTCGGATGGAGATACAGACTTCGCGCGATTTGAAATCATAAAAAGTTAAAATTTGGCAAGGATTCCTATTGCACTTTAGAAAATAGGTAAAAAAGGACTGTAATTCTAAGATAGAACCACCGTGAGTTTTAAAAAAAGTAGAGCGATTTGCTTAATCGCTCTGCAAGAATTTTATCATTCAATTGATTCGGCATCTTCAAGATTATCAACATAACGGTCTCAAGTGTCAATTCGGCGTGCGTGTAAATTATTTTTGGAACCACCAATTCGAACTTCAAGAAAGAGCTTGCCAGGATTATTACCCAAATATTTATAAAGCAAGCGATCTTCGAAAAAAGTTGGTAACCCGCTTAGGTTATTCATTTAAGCAAGTTGTAGGTACAGGATGGCGCGGTATTATTATTTTCTTAAAGTCATTTATAGGTTGGGAAAAACTTTTAGAGGGTTCTGAAAAACTCATGTGTCATCCCGACCCGCTGGCTGGCGGAGAGGGATCTCAAATTGTAATGCTGTTTATGATCTTTTATAAGGTATAAAGGGTGGTTACATTTGAGATTCCTTGTTGCTTCCTCCTGACTACAAGCTATGAGGGAGTTGAACTCCCGAATTAACGAGCTCCGGAGTATAACTCCGTCACAGCACAACGAGTTTTGAATAGATGAATGCTAATCTTCTCCCATCTTTTCTTTTAAGACTTCGGCCACATGTTCGGGTACAAATGAGGATAAGTCGCCGCCCCAGACTGCCACTTCTTTAACCAGCGAAGCGGAAATGAAGGTGAGCTGCTCGTTGGGCATCAGAAAAACAGTATCTACATTAGGAGCCAGCCGCCGGTTGGTGAGCGCCATACGAAATTCGTACTCAAAGTCGGAGATTTGGCGCACCCCGCGGATGAGCGTCTGTGCATTTTTTTCTTTGGCAAAATCAACTAAAAGGCCGGAAAACTGTTCAATTTCAACGCTTTTGGCCCAGGGTTTGTCTTCCAGGCATTTCTTGAGGAGTGCTTCGCGTTCATCACCCGTAAAAACGGTTTCCTTTCGGCTGTTAATGGCAATAGTGATTATTATGGTATCAAAAAGCTCGGTGGCCCGCTGTAAAATATCGAGATGCCCAAAGGTTATGGGATCAAAAGACCCGGGGTAAAGTGCTAATGTTTTCATAGTCAGGAGGTTAAGCTATTTAATTTAGTTTTCACACCGTTTGTTCAAAGCGGCAATATCTTCAGATGAAAGCTTCAGCTGTTCGCTGGGCTGTTCTTCCATAAGGTAATACATAATGGAGTTTGGATTTTCTACATGTTTGAGCCCCAGTGCATGGCCCATTTCATGAGCAAGTAAGAGTTTTAGTTCATCCGGATTTTTAAAACTGTAAATGTTGATGGTTTCCCGGGCCCCTTTTCGAGAATAATTGCCTTGGGTAAATTCGCTGCGAGAGCCAAACTCCCGGTTATATGCCTCCACCGATGCTTCAACTTCGGCCGCCAATTTATTGATTACAGAAACACGACGATTGATTCTATCTGCCAGCTTGTTTAACTGCCGCTGCTTTTGATTAATGGATGCCCGTTTTTCTTTGCCCGCCGGAGAAAAGGCTTGTTCCCGATCCATCTTTTCATATTCATTCAGCAGTGCCTGATATTCTGTATCCCGGGTATCGTATGTTCTCTTCAGCGATTGCAGTTGTTCTTTTTTCTGTTGATGCGCTTCTTTTTTTAAATCGATGCGGGATGATGCGGTTTGCTCACTTTTCGACATGCGTTGTTGTTTACCATACATAAGGTTTACGCTAATATCACCGTCGGGCCGGTATAAAAAAAGCTTTTGGTCTATTGCCGAAGCCCATTCGGTCCCGGCTTTTTTAAGGATCTTTTTGAGCTTCTCAGCGCTCATACCATAAGGGGTATGAATGCTGCCAACGTTGTAGGTGATGGGGGTATCGCAGGGCCCTGAAAATGGATCCGGTACGCTAAAATCAGATTCCATAAATTGCAGGCCAATGCCGATACACAAAACAAAAAGAAGCAGGACAATGAGCTTTTTCATCCTTCATTTTTTTTCGGTTGATGTAACCGGTTGCCCCTGGAAAAAGCTGACCAATGTGCGGCCATATTTCTTTTCAAACAACAGATAATCATGCGCCCGGAAGTCGTGATGTTTGTTATGTTCAAAAATAAGCCAGCCGTTATCGGCCAGCCAGCCACCTTCAATGATTAATTGCACGGTCTCTTCAACATCGCGGTTGGTATAGGGCGGGTCGGCAAAAATAAGATCAAAAGGGGTGGCGGGGCCTTGCAGATAATAGGCTACATCAATGGTTACGGTGGTAGCCTGGTTTTGCATGTCAAAGGCCCGGGCGGTTTTGTCGATGTGGTTCGTGGAGTGATTATTGCTGTCAACAAAGAGGGTGCTTTGGGCACCTCGTGAAAGGGCTTCGAACCCCAGGTTGCCGGAGCCTGCGTAAAGGTCGAGCACGGTGCAGTTTTGGATAAATCGTCGTGAATCTATCACCGAAAACAGGCCCTCCTTGACGCGGTCGGTAGTGGGACGTACATCGAGATTGCTTGGGACATTAATTTTGTGCCCTTTTAATAAGCCTGTTATGATGCGCATAGTATTTGTTGAGGTTAAGGCTAAGATTGAGGTTGAGTTTAGCTTACTATCAACCTTAATTAAGGGCCAGCATAATGGCTGGGTATGCCAGTTCAAGATTAAAGCTGTAGGTTTGCTCGCGGGCGGTTACCTGCATTTTTTCCAGCGTATCCATCTTTGATACCGAGCCGGCATCATCCCAGAAGGGTTGTAAAATTTCAATGATTTTCCAGGCGCTGCTTCCATAAACTTGCACCTGCTCATGCAGTCCCTGCATCCACGGAAGCGCCTGTGCCTGCTGAAGCCATAAATAGGGTAAATCTTCGGGATCATCAAAGGTGATGTAGGTAGCTCCGCGCAGGTTGCCGAGTATAAATGAGCAGACCGAGATAGCATTGTGAAAACAGCCCACCGTCATAAATGAACCGCCGGGCCGGGCGTGGGTAATCCAGTTTTCACCCACCTCAAAAGCACTTATGAGTTCTGTTTGCGCTGTACCGTTGGTGAGTGTTTTTATACCGCGCAACCTGTCGTCGGTGCGCAATTTTAGCAGCTTAAAATCATCTTTGCTTAGGGCGTGCCATGCCGGATGGATGTGCTTACGGTCGGTGCCGTTTAGCAGGATAGCTATGTGAGCTTCTCGTTCTTTGGCATCATCATACACCAGCT
>Ga0306901_1000134_pt1 | contig 37923 bp, 28 predicted proteins | sample AntRauMFilla3767_FD_190431 | JGI IMG/M metagenome (GOLD analysis project Ga0306901, IMG submission 190431) | Saline lake microbial communities from Rauer Islands, Antarctica - Metagenome Filla 3 #767 (v2) (version 2) | ecosystem: Environmental > Aquatic > Non-marine Saline and Alkaline > Saline ... | reverse complement strand
ATCATCGATGGAGACTATAAAACAGGAGGCACGACTGGCCTGTTGAGCAAAAGCAGTCAGATCGCCATAGCTGGTGTAACCCACGACCTCCATGCCTTCCTTGCCGATGGCCTCGGCCAGATCACGAATACCGGAACCGGAAATGTTTTCAGAACGAAAATCTTCATCAACAACGACGACAGGGAAGCGAAATTTCATGCGTGCGCACCTACCTAAAATAAGCAGAGGATAAAGCGCGCAATCTAACCCATCATCCGGTTGCTGACCAGCAAAAAATGCGGGCTTATGCTTTAGGTCACCAGTTCACATTTTGGTAAACGATATCCTACGCCGGAAAGGGTCTGAATAACTGTTTTGCAACCCAATTTCTTGCGCAGACGGTGAATCAGCACTGCAATGGTTTCCGGGCTGGTATCCAGATTTCCCCGGCCGACAACGTCACTCAGCTGCATTTTGGATAACGGCCGGTTTCCGGCTCTGGCAAGAGCCAGAAGCAAATCAAACTCAGCACGTGTCAGCTGTGCCGTGTGCCCCTGATGGTTGACCAGCAAACGGGTTCCCTCTTCCAAAGTCCAGTCCCCAAAAGACCAGACTTTTTGCCTGGCCTGCAAACCGAGATGCTGCTGTCGCAAACGGCGATGTAAAAAATTTCTGACTCTCAGCAGCAGCTCACGCTGGGAGCAGCTTTGCGAAAGCACATCATCGGCACCCATTTCCAATGGCCGCCAAACGCTGGCCCTCCTCCGGCTCCGCAGTCAGAAATACCGGCACATCATCACGTTGACGCAATTTTCGCAGTACCACCAGGCTACTTTCATCCAGCAACTCACCCAAAACCACCAGGTCGTAGCGATGATAGTCCCAGAGCACAAAAAACTCCTTAGCATCTCTAGCCTGATCGGTTTGTATCCCTTCCAGGGATAGCTGGTTAACCAGTGCGCTTCTCGAGTCAGCTCGGGAATCAACAACCATGACCTGCTGAATCAGCTCGTGCCCCATATTCTATCCCCTTGTCCATTACCACACCCTTATATAACAGACTTTAACCGATATTCAAAGGCAAAGCGTCAAAAAAATAGACAATCTGATACAAAAAACCAACACAAGAGACCAAGATAGCAATGCAAAAACTATTCTTGTAGTATTACTACATTATCATTATACTTAGGTCTAATCTCTTCAAGGCATCGGTTATTGGAGGTGGATTCATGGCAACCCATCAACAGCTTCTGGAATTACTGCAAAGCAAAGACCCATTGCAACTGCAACTGGCTTCGCTACTGGAAACAAATGACAGTGACTGGCTAAGGATTTTTGAGAAACATCCGGAGCTGGCCTTTATTCTGGCTCAGAATCCACGACTTCCTCCCGCCCTGACCGATGAACTGGTAAAACACCCCTGTGCAAGAGTGCGCTACATGGTCGCCTGCCATGGAAAACTGAGCTTTGAAGCCATGCAGCATCTCTTGGAAGATAAAGAAGCAGCCATCCGCCTGGCACTGGCGAAACGGAATGATCTGGATCCGCAGTTTGCCAGCCAGCTTTTTGAAGACACCGATCCCGGCGTACGTCTGGCCCTGGATCGCTATCAGCCCCCTGTTCAGCCACTACCGATGGCTTGCGGTTGGTAAAACCTTTTTTTCGTCCTTTTCCGGCACCAAGTTATGCACATTTACTGTGGATAAATCTGTTAAAAACCCTGTGGCAAGCGTCTCTGTTTCCCATAACAACTAGGCCAATGACAAATTGACCAAAAAGACACCACCCCATCAGCGCTCTTTCATGAAAAGCATGAAAAACATCCAGAAAATATTATAGACTATTGATTTATAAGTATTTTTAAAAATCAACCCCAACCACCCCCTTGACATGACCGGAAAGCAGCCTGCGTTTTCCAAGGCTTGGGCCAACCCCTTGCAAAGCCGGATAACCTTAAGAAAAAATTAAATTCCGGCCTGTGGACACTTGACAAGCGACGGCAACCCCCTCAACAGCTGACAAGCCCCACATGAGACTGTTATTCTGGACAAAACCGTAACCCCTAGGATCGGCTGGAGAACATTATGCAACTCAAAGACAAGAAGCTTTTTCGTCAACAGGCCTGGATCAATGGTGAATGGGTCTCGGCAGACTCAGGTGAAACCACCAAAATCTACAACCCCTCCAACAATGAACTGTTGGGAGAAGTACCCAACCTGGGGCAGGCAGAAACCCGGCGGGCTATTGAAAAAGCCGAAGCGGCCATGCCAGCCTGGCAGGCATTGACTGCCAAAGAACGCGGCAACTGTTTACGCAAATGGTTTGATCTGATGATGGAAAACCAGGAGGACCTGGGTCGCATCATGACTCTGGAACAGGGCAAGCCTTTTCCGGAAGCCAAGGGTGAGATTGCCTATGCGGCCTCTTTTGTGGAGTGGTTTGCCGAAGAAGCCAAACGCGTTAACGGAGAAACCCTGCCGGGCCATCAACCCGACAAGCGGATTCTGGTGATCAAACAACCCATTGGCGTGGCTGCAGCGATTACCCCGTGGAACTTTCCGGCCGCCATGATTACCCGCAAGGTGGCTCCGGCTCTGGCCGCAGGCTGCGCCATGGTCGTCAAGCCTGCTCCCGACACCCCTTTTTCCGCACTGGCTCTGGCCGAGCTGGCTCAGCGCGCCGGTATTCCAGCCGGTATTCTCAACATCCTGCCAGCCGATGTCGAGAAATCCCGTGAGGTGGGTGCCGAAATCTGTGCCAACCCCACCGTACGCAAACTCTCCTTTACAGGATCAACAGCTGTCGGCAGCAAACTGATGGAGCAATGCGCTCCTACCATCAAAAAGCTTTCTCTTGAGTTGGGTGGCAATGCTCCCTTTATTGTTTTTGATGATGCCGACCTGGATGCTGCTGTGGAAGGCGCGATGCTTTCCAAATACCGCAATGCCGGACAAACCTGTGTCTGCGCCAACCGCATTTATGTTCAGGAAGGTGTTTATGATGCCTTTGCGGAAAAACTCAGTGCTGCTGTCAAAAAACTGAAAGTCGGTGATGGCTTTGAAGAAGGTGTGAGTATCGGCCCCTTGATCAATCAGGCCGCTGTAGACAAGGTCAATCGTCACCTGGAAGATGCCGTCAGCAAGGGTGCCAAAATCCATACCGGGGGCGAGAAACATTCCAAAGGTGGCACCTTTATGACACCCACCATTATTACCGGAGCCACTCTGGAGATGCAGCTGGCCACTGAAGAAACCTTTGGCCCTCTGGCACCTCTTTTCAGCTTCAAAAATGAAGACGAAGTGATCCAAATGGCCAATGATACCGAGTTTGGTCTCGCCGCCTACTTTTATGCCAAAGACCTCAGTCGGGTCTGGAAAACGGCAGAAGCTCTGGAATATGGCATGGTCGGTATCAACACCGGTATTATTTCCACGGAAATCGCACCCTTTGGCGGCGTCAAATCCTCAGGCCTGGGTCGAGAAGGCTCACACCACGGCATTGAGGAATACCTGGAAATGAAATACCTGTGCATGAGCGTTTAAGATGATGACTCAGGCACAAAACCTGGCAGAACATTACGCTGACCAGCACCTGCTTTTGCGTTTACGGGAAGCGTTGGTCGCTGAAGGTTTGGATCCAGAACAACTAACCCTGGATGAGCTGGCTCCCATTGATCAACTGCATGTTGGGGGTCGCCAAGTCACCCGCGAACTGGCCGATGAGGCAGGATTTCGGCCTGGTGAACGGATTCTGGATCTGGGCTGTGGAACGGGTGGCAGCAGTCGCTTACTGGAAGCAGAGTATGGCGTACAGGTGGTGGGCGTGGATATCACGCCCCCCTTTATTGAGGTGGCCCGCTGGCTCAGCCGGGCCACCGGACTGGATGCCCGCAGTGAATTTATCTGTTGTGATGCCCAGCAACTGCCCATGGAAAACGAACAGTTTGATATGGTCTGGAGTCAGCATACCCTGATGAACCTGCCAAATCTGGAACAGGGCCTTAAAGAAATCCACCGGGTACTCAAACCCGGTGGTCGGCTACTCCTGCATGAAGTTCTTCAGGGTGAAAACCGGGAACCCCTGGCCTTACCCGTTCCCTGGGCAGAAACTGAAACCCACAGCCACCTGCAAACCCCGGAAGAGCTTCGGGAAGCTCTGAAAAGTGTCGGCTTCGACTGCCAGTTCACTCAGGAAGTGACGGAAGCGGCTCTGGACTGGCGCAAAAAACACACTGACCGTGAAGCCCGAGGCCAGACCAATATCCTCACACCTCAACTCATCTTCGGCCCCCGTTTTATCCAGATGGGCAAAAACCTGATGCAAAACCTGGCTGAAGGCAAGGTGCGTTTGTTTCAGGCAGGCTGGCAAAAAGTCTAAAACCGCCCGCCACCTCTGGCCTCCAGGCGTCGTCCGGGGGCCAGATCACTGGCCCCGAGAGCGCCCTGGTCGCGCCAGCCCAACATGTTCAGCAAAGGGGCTAGCTCGGCATTCTGGTTCACTTCGGCCTGGGCGGAAAACTGCCAGCTATTCTGCCCTGCTTCACCTTGCAACTGCATCTGATGTTCGCCACTGATGGCAGAAGTCACTTGCCAACCCAGTTGCTGGGAACCAATACATTGCGGTTCTAAATGCACCCTGCCCAGATTGACCGTCATGGGTTGCGTCAGGCGCACCACCCCCTGCCAGTTGCCTTCCAGTTGCTGGCAGTCCAACTGGCCGGATTGCACACTGGCTTCAAGCTTCAACTTTCCTTCCAGGCGACCCTCCAGAGCCACCGGCAAGGCCTGCCCCCGAATCACTTCCAGGCTGCCGGCTTTCAGCTCAAGTTGAAAATCTCCACCAGGTCTAATAGCTCCATCCAGCATCCAGGGCAAAGGACCAGAGCCCAATTGCAAGCTTATTTTGGGATGCAGCACTGCCAGCCACCCGGGTGATACAAACCAGTGTAATTTCTGAATTTCAACACCTTGAAGAACCAGGGGCTCCATACTGCCTTGCCCCAGGCTGCCCTGAACGGCCTGTACATCCAGCTGCTGAATCAGCTTACGGGTTTCGACAGGGAGATAACCGGAAAAAAGGCCTGCCTGAGCCTGATGCACCAGCCAGGCGGCCGGAGCCTGATAAACCAGAGTCACCAGAAATACCCAGACCAGAACAAGGCCAAACAGTGAGCCCAGCAGCAATTTATAAAGGTGTTTCATAAAGGGCGCAACTCCACATTCACCTGCAAGGGGCTGCCCTGCATTTCCACCGCCTGCCAATACCAACCCTGTTCTACAGCAGCCTGTAAAAAACGCTCGACCGCCCCGGGATTCCGGACCTGACCCGTGAGCTTCCAAAGACCAGCCGCTTCGCGGGCCTCAACCTGCTGCCAACCCTGGCTTTGTGCCAGGGCTTGCCAGCGTTGGGCATTCAATTCCTGAACCGGCTGCAGCTTACCTTTCAGGCCTTGCAGATAGGCCAGAGTCTCTTCCAAGCTGGCATCCTGAGTCGCAACCTGCTGACGTTTTTCCTGTAAAGGCTCCCACACCAGAAGATAGAGCAGCAACAATAGAATAACCGGCAATCCCAGTTTGATCAGGCGTTGCTCTCTGGCCTCCAGGCCATTCCAGTAATCCTTCAGTGATGCCATCATAAACTCTTCTCCCAGCGGGCCTGTTGCTCGGAAAACTGCCAACGCCCTGTTACCTCTCTCAGGCTAGCCTGGTCTTTCTCTTCAACGCCCTTGATCTCTGCGGATAAACCTTCTTCATTCAGATTCAGCGCCTGCAGCTCCAGATGTGTCAGGCGGCCCAGCACTTCCTGTAATTCCTGCCAGGCATCCAGGCGCTGTTGCTGCCACTGACGGTGCTCCTGCAACAATTCCAGGCGTCTTTGCGCCTGTTGGCGCAGGTTGCGCAAGGGCACTTCTTCACCGAAAAGCTCACGGGCCAGTTGTTCCAGCTTGTCTTGCTGTGCCGGAGCGTTGGCCGAAGCCAGTTGCTGGAAAGACAGATGACCGGCAAGAAAAATTCCCACCAGTAGCCAGGGAAGGATTACCGCCGGGGAAACCCTGAGTTGTTTGAGGGGGCGCAGGAAGCGGGCAAGGTTCTGTAAAGGGGAAGAAGGCCAAAGATTTATTTTGGGCGGCAGATGTTCTGCCAAAAAAGGCACCAGAGCTGTTTGTCGCAACTCTTGTGTGTCCAGAGGCATCGAGTGTTCAAGCAGTCCCGAGGCCTGATGAACTCCAGCTGGCAAGAGCAAGAGCTTTTGCACGCCAGCCTTGTAATGCCAGACCCAACCATCTTCTGCCAACACCAGATCCTCTTCCGAGCTGGCCTGGGTAAAAGCCAGGGTTTCAGGAATCCAGCGGGCGACACGAATATCTTCACCTTCCAGGCGTGCCTGCCAAGCGTCAGCCTGCCGGTGATCCAGAGTTGCAGTCAGTAATTGACGACCTTTTTTCTGCAAGGGTAAAACGGCCACTTCTTCCAGAGGCTGACAGATTTGATCTTCCAGCAGCAGTTCTGCTTCCTGCGGTTTGACGCCCGGTGGCAACTCCAACCAGTCAAGGCGCAAACCACGCGCATCCAGCAACACCTGGGCCGGATGCTTGCGGCTCAATTCAGCTGCTTGTGTCCAGCTGATCGGGCGAGGCGCTGAAGCAGCAGGTAACCACCAGAGCTGGTCATCATCAGCCATTACTGCCAGGCGAATCACCAGCTCTCCTGGTTCAGAGCCGGAGGAGTGTTGACGCAGTTTCAGCAGTGTTCGATCAATTGGTAATTTCATCTTCTTCCCGAGCTTGGTCTTGCAAACTGATTCGCCCATCCACCGGCCCCCAGCGCCGGGCGTAAACGCGAGTCTGGGCATCCGGGCTTAAATAAATATCGCTTTCAAAAATCAGCTGCTTGTCATTCAAATTCATCTCAATACTGACCCGGTAATAATCACTGACAAACATCAGCCGATTACCGACTCTTTGCCGCCAGGCCGAGTCTTCGGGAACCCAGGTTTCCCCCAGGTCACTCCAGAACTCATCCAAAGTGGAATAACCCACTTCGGGCCGCTCCTGCCACCACTCCTGAAGCGCAGCTTCTGGAACCTGGCCTTCCATTAAGGCCCAGAGCAATGGCAGCCGCTCTTCGGGCAGGGTGTTGATATTCAAACGTAATCGGGTATCCCGCAGCACACATATCCCCCCAGGTAACTGCCGAAAGCGTCTGCGGTTTTCCGGCTGCAGCCAGTTGATTTCGCTCAAGTCAGCCAAAGCCTGGTTGGCCGCCACTCTGGGTGGCTCCTGCAACAGATACTGTCCGGTTTCTGCGCCATACACCAGCGCTTCATTGTCCGTGTCCATCCAATCCCGGATGCGATCGAGAAATTCTTCCAGCAATAAATCCTCCAGCCACCGGCCTTCCTGTTGCAGTTGATTGATATACAAGCGCCACGGCAAAAGGCTTTGCAAATCCAGGCTGGCTTCCTGGGAATTCAAACCGGCCAGATGATTCAGGTTATAGCAGGTGCGCAAGTCAGTCACGGTCAGGCTCAGCATGCCTTCATCCACCGGATAGGCCACCGGCTCACTACGCAGAGTATTCCACCAGCGGGGCTGTTCACGGATACGCCCGTCCGTCAATACCTGACGTGCCAGGGTTTCCGCCCCCAGCATATAAGCCCAACCCTGCTGTTGCAGATAGCGGCTTTCAATGCGCTCCAGATCCTGACGGCTGGCATTTTGTATCTGGGTCAGCGCCAACGTCACCACCACCAGGATCATTAATACCGAAAGCAGCGCCACCCCGGCCTGACCTGCGCTCATGACATTAATGCATCTTTTAGTCATCGTTGCCTCCCGAGGAACCGCCAGGGCTGATACGAATAGCCTCGGGCAGCAGCATCAGGCGCTGGTAGTCCTGGCCTTTCCAGGTCAGGCTCAGGCGTACTGCAGACGGGAGCTGGCCGCCCGGTAAAGTGGTTTGCCAGCTTTGCTGGTGGTAGAAAGCCCAGTTCAGATCGGTGACTTCTCCAAGAGCATCCACTGGTGTCCAGTCATGTTCTTCGGCGGCATCAATCAATCCGGTTGCAGCCAGAGTCAATTCTTCATCTTCATCATTCCACTGCAATCGCCAGAGACGCAGCCGGGTGGAATAATCCTGCAGAGGCAACACCCATTGTCCAGCACTGATCCAATAAAGCTCACGAGCATCATTCATCAACAACAGGGAGCCATCCCCAAGACCCTGACCCAGTTCATGCGGTCTGCGCACGACCAACTGGTTAAGCTGCCGATCCACGCGAGTCAGAAAGTTGACCAGTTTTTCAGCACCCTCCTGGCGGGCTTCGCTCAACTGGGATCGGGCATCCAAAACCTGGGTCACCAACAGGGTCAGAGCAACCGCTAAAGCGGCCATAATCGCCAGGGCCACCATCACTTCAATGAGGGTGAAGCCCCCTTCGTTTCTGACTTTCATTGCCCGACAAACCCGGACATCTTGGCCAACTGATAATTGCGTTCCGAGGAAGAAAAAACCTGAATGTCCACGCGGCGCATCGTCGGCAGAGGTGTGCCCTGAATCTCTACCCGCCAGAAACAGGTCTGGTCGCCATAATCTTCTCTGCCTTCTTCTCGACCCACTTCGGGGAAGTCATCACGCAGCATCCACTCAACCAGCAAATTATCAGCACAGAGTTGTCCCAGGGCTCTTTGCTCGGCAGCCAAACGAATATCTATCGCCCGACTGACCACCTCATTGGCAACCCCGGCCATCATCGCCAGAATAAAAAGCGCCACCAGCACTTCCACCAGAGTCAGGCCCTGTTGTTTTTCAGCTTGTCCATATTGCTGCTTAATTGCCATCAGCCAGATCCAGAAGTTCGTAACCCTGTGCCTGCAAGCGCACCTGACGTTGTTGGTCACCGAGCACCAGAGTCAAAGTCGCCGGAGTGACCTCACCACTGGGGAAAAACACCAGGCTGGGTTGCGTGGCTTCTTCATCTTCTTCACGCCCCAGGCGGTTGGGTTGTTCCCTGAGACTGACCCCTTCTTTCCAGGGTCGTTCCGGCAAACCGCGAGTTGTGTACTTCTGCCAGACGCCGCGGGAGTCTCTGAGAGAAAAATAATAACCCTGTTCCTGAACATGCCAGCCCACCAGGCGGTGCTGATTCAAGGCCAGATCCCGGGCAAAGGTAAAATCATCGAGCAACTGGCGGGCCTGCTGATCCACCTGAGTCTGATCGTCCCGACCCAGAGTCACCACCGCCAGGGAAGTGGTCAGGGCGATGATAAAAACCACCACCAGCACTTCCAATAACGTAAATCCCTTCTGCACCCGATCTGGATTAAAGATCCCAGTTGCCAATATCGGCATTCAAGTCTTCTCCACCTTCACGACCATCAGCACCCAAAGAATAGATATCGACACGGCCCTGTTCACCGGGCTGACGATACTGGTAGTCATTCCCCCAAGGGTCGCTGGGCAAACGACGAATATAGCCATTTTCCCGATAGTTTTTGGGTTCCGGTGCCAAAGTCGGCTTCTCCACCAGCGCATCCAGGCCTTGCTCTGTAGTGGGATAATTGAAATTATCCAGTCGATACATCTCCAGCGCCTGCTCCAGACTGGACAGATCAGCCCTGGCTTTCTGCACCATGGCCTTATCCTGATTATCCAGCACATTAGGTGCCACTATCGCCACCAGAAGACCGATAATCACCAGCACCACCATCACTTCCAGCAGGGTAAAACCCTTTTGTTTATTGGCTTTTTGCATTGTTTTTTCCTTTTTTTCTAAAAATTCAACACATCATTTAACTGCATAATGGGTAGCAGAATGGCCAGCACGATGGTCAGCACCACCCCACCCATAAATAGAATCATCAGGGGTTCAAACAGAGACAGGCTAACGTCCACTTTTTGCTGAAATTCACCATCCTGCAAATCCGCTACCCGCGTTAGCATTTGATCCAGCTCACCACTGGCTTCACCACTGGCCACCATGTAAACCATCATCGGTGGAAACTCTCCGCTGGCTTCCAGCGCGCGATGCAGACTGACGCCTTCTCTGACCTGATCAACCACAGTCTCCACCTTCTGTTGCAGATAAATATTCCCCAGAGTCTCTCGGGCAACTTTTAAGCCTTCCAGCAAGGGAATACCACTACCGGTCAGGATAGCAACCGTTCGTGACAACCGCGCTGTATTCAGGGCACGGCTGAGCTTGCCCAGCACGGGTAGCTTCAGAAGTCTTTGATGCCAGGCCAATTTAATAGCTGGTTTTTTCAGTAAAAAGCGAGCCAGCAGGAGGGCCAGCGCCAGCAACATGCCAGCCACCAGACCCCAGTCACGAATGGCATCACTCAACCAGATCAGGCCACGGGTTATCGCAGGTAGCGTCTGGCCGGCATGATCAAACTGGCTAACAATTCTCGGTACGACAAAGCTCATCAGGGCTATCACGATAGCCAGGGAAACCAGGGTCAAAAGCACTGGGTAAACCAGGGCCATGGTCGCTTTCTGGCGTTGTTTCTGGCTGGTTTCCAGATAATCGGCCAGGCGCATCAGCACCTGATCCAGACGTCCGGCTTTTTCCCCGGCGGCGACCAGGGCCACATAAAGCTCTTCAAAGGTATTCGGCCAGTTTTTCAGGCTGTCGGCCAGGCTGTGGCCTTCCCGCACCCGCGTTCTCAGGCCCAGTAAAAGGCTGCGTTGCTTGTCATTTTCCGCCTGCTTGCCCAGGGTTTCCAGGGCATTTTCCAGCGGCAGGCCCGCAGCCACCAGGGTGGCCAACTGGCGGGTAAACAGGGTTTTCTGATCATGAGCCAGATGCCCGGCACGCGGTTTGATTCGGGCTTTACCCTGAGCCTTGCTGACCGCACCACGTTCGACCTTGCGGGGAAACAGCCCCTGATCCCGCAATAACTGGCGGGCATGGCGCTCGGTTTCTGCTTCCAGTACACCCTTTTGGGTTTTGCCCTGAGCATCCAGCGCCTGATAACGAAAAGAATCCATAAATCAGCTCCGGGTGACCCTGAGCACATCTTCCAGGGTGGTTTCACCTCTGGCAATACGCTCAACACCGGCAGCCAGCAAATCCGGCCATTCATTAAAAACTTCACGGGCCATATCCGCTTCGGCAGCACCGTCATGGATCATGTCCGAAAGGCGGGAGGAGATGGGCACAAATTCATAAAGCCCCACGCGCCCGGAATAACCCGTCTGCTGACAGTGACTACAGCCTCTGGCATCCCAGACCTGCTCCAGTGTTGTTCCAGCTTCACCCAACCACTGACGCTCACTGTTCCTGACTGGGCGGGGCTGGCTGCAATGGCTGCACAGGCGTCTGACCAGACGTTGAGCCATCACCCCCTTAAGACTGGAAGCCAACAGAAAAGGCTCAATCCCCATATCCCGTAAACGGGTAATCGCCCCCAAAGCAGAATTGGTGTGCAGGGTGGACAGCACCAGGTGGCCGGTCAGACTGGATTGCACAGCAATGGAGGCCGTTTCCAGATCGCGGATCTCACCAATCATCACCACATCCGGATCCTGGCGTAGAATAGCGCGCAAACCCTTGGCAAAGGTCATCCCGGCTTTCACATTCACCGAAGTCTGACCAATACCGGCAATCGCATATTCCACCGGATCTTCCACGGTGAGAATGTTACGGCTGGAGTCATTAAGTTGATTCAGGCTGGCATAAAGGGTGGTGGTTTTACCAGAGCCGGTGGGGCCGGTAATCAAGAGAATCCCGTTGGGTTGTTGTAGCAATTGTTGATAACGCTCGGCTACTTTGTCCGGCATACCCAGCTCATTAATTCCCATCAGAGCGGCGGTCTTGTCCAACAGGCGCATCACCACCCGTTCGCCATAAATCGAAGGCAGGGTGGACACACGAATATCCACTTCGCGCCCGGCAGCACGAACGGTGATGCGGCCATCCTGGGGGTGGCGTTTTTCAGCAATATCCAGCCGTGCCATCACCTTGATACGCGAGACCAGCATGGGTGCCAGCTTGCGCGGGGGGCGCATCACCTCCAGCAACACGCCATCCACACGAAAACGGACCAGCAATTCCTGCTCGAAAGTCTCAATATGAATATCCGAAGCCGAAAGGCGCAGCGCCTCGGAAAACAGTCCATTAATCAGACGAATAATCGGGGCTTCACCTTCGCTTTCCAGCAGGTCTTCAATTGCTGGTAGCTCTTCCATCAAGCTATCCAGACTGACTTCTTCCAGACCTTCAATCAGCTCGGAAGTGCTGGCCCGTCCAGCATCATAGGCACGCGAGAGATGCCGAGCAAAGTCTTCCTGATTCAGCCATTTCAGGCGAGCAGGTTCGCCCCTGACACGGATGACTTCCTGTAGCTGGGCAAATTCGGCGCCTTCCTCGGCCACCAGCACGAACTGGCCATCTGCTTGAGGCTCCACCAGCAGACCAAAACGCTTGGCAAAACGGTAGGGCAACAGTTCCACCATGATCAGCGCACTTCCTGACGGGCCGGAAAGAGGTCTTCCAAGGTCAGAGCCTCACCGGACACCCCACGAGGCTCCCATTCGGCCAGACGATCATCCTTGGCATCCCTGAGCAGATGGGCCGCGCGCATATAACGATATTTTTCACTGCTGGCCAGTGCCAGAGAATCCCGGTCATGGAGTATTTGCGGTTTGATGAAAACCATCAGGTTACGCTTTTCACGACTGATACTTGAAGAGCGAAACAGCACTCCCAGATAGGGAATATCACCCAACAAAGGCACCTTGCTGAAGGTTTCCTGTTCATCTTCACGAATCAGCCCACCCAGCACGATCACATCATTATTATCCGCCATGACTGTGGTGCTGATTTCGCGTTTATTGGTAATGATATCACTGGCCCGGGTGGCATCCTCAATATTGGAAACCTCCTGCAGGATTTCCAGGCGCACCGAATCGCCATCATTGATTTGAGGTTTGATCTGAAGGCGAATCCCCACTTCCCGACGCTGAATGGTTTGAAAAGGATTGGTGTTATTGTCCCCGGCTGTGGAGCCGGTGATAAAAGGCACCTCCTGACCAACCAGGATGGAAGCCTCGGCATTATCCAGGGTCAGAATGCTGGGTGTGGAAAGAATATTGAAATCCGTATCCCGCTGAATGGCATTCAAAAGCACGCCAAAACTGATGCCGGAAGAAGAAATTCGTCCCACACCACCCGTGATCCCGGTCATCCCGGCCAGAGCTTCAAAAATGGAGGTTTGATTGCCGCTCAGTATACCGGCTGTGGAGTCTCCACCCAGAGAGGTATTACCGGGAAAACCACCTGCCCCCAGCGGAATGGAACCATCACTGGTGTCCGCAAACATCCACTGCACCCCCAGATCACGAGCCCGATTCTCGGAAATTTCGACAATAATGGCTTCCACCAATACCTGGGCGCGGCGAATATCCAACTGGTCAATGATCAGGCGCATTTCCCGAATCTGATCAGGGCTGCCGGAAACCACCAGAGCATTGGTTGATTCATGGGCCTGGATTTTCAGTTGTTGATTTGTCTTTTCACCTTCTCCAGCCGACACCTGCTCATCAGCCAGCCCCCGCAACAGCTCCACCATTTGTGGTGCTGCGGCATGACGCAGATAAAATACCTGGGTATTGGCCGAACGTTCCACCGGCTGATCCAGCTCGGCCACCAGGCGTTTCACTTCATTGCGGGTTTGTTCATCGCCTCTGACCAGCAGAAGGTTCAAGCGACTGTCGGAAAGAAGAGTCGGGGCCTGTCCACCCTGGCTTTCCCGGCGCAGCAGTTGATTCAAAAGCTGCTCCATTTCCGTAGCGGAAGCATGCTCCAACAGAATCACTTCCAGGTCATCACTGCTGGCGGTATCAATACGGCGTATCAGACGGGTCAATCTTTCCAGGTTAGTGCCCCAGTCGGTGAGTATTAGCAGATTGGAGGGTTCGTAGTGAGTAATCACCCCGATGCGCCGATCCATCAGAGGTGTAAGGATATTAACCAGCTGGGCCGCACTGGAATTCTGAACTTCCACCACACGGGTGGCCATAATATCCTGACCATCCGAATTGGGTGGCGAAGCTGATTCCACGCGAATGGGTTCCAGGCGTGCGGTCTGCTCCGGAACAATTTTGGCCCGTTTGTCGTCCAACTCCACCACAGCAAAACCATTCACCCTTAGTTGGGAAAGAAAAACCTGATACACCTCTTCAGCCGTTAATTCACGCTGACTGCGAATACTCACCCGACCTCGTACCCTGGGATCAACCATAAAAGTGCGATCAGTAATCCGCCCGACACTATCAATAAATTCCGACAATTCCACATCCTGGAGATTGACCGAAAAGCGCTCCTCTTCTGCCCAACCGGTTAAAGGCAGGCACAACAGAAAAACCAGAAGTGTTCTTGTCAAGGCTTTCACGGACTACTCCATTTCTAAACTGAATAAGAGGCGCTCACCATCGCGTAGGATTTCAACATCCAGACTTCGGGCAGTGGCCAACTGGCCGTGCAAATCCATCATTGCTGAGGTGTCACTCACTGGGGTGCCATCCACCGCCACCACCAAATCGCCTGCCTGTAAACCCAGGCGGTTAAAAAGTGCCGGATCAGACCCCGGCCTGATCCGGAAGCCCTGTAGCTGACCGCCTTCATTATGAGGTGACAGGGTAATATGGCGCATCAACTGCAGAGGATCACGAACCAGGGACTCGCGGAAATCAGGACCGAAAGTATCTTCCAGAGCACGAGTGCCTACCCTTTTCTGTTGCGTGGGAGCTTCCTGCTGCGCAACCTCCTCCGAAGAAGCCTGCCCCCGTTCAGCCTGCCCTTTTTCTTCACCCTGGTTCAGCAGTAACTTGCGCTCTTGAGGGCTCTCCTGGGCAGCCAGTTCCAGATCAACTCTTTCCAACTGACCATCACGATTAAAAATCAGGGCATCGCGTTGAATTTCCTGCAGGCTGAGTCCCGGCTCCAACTGATTACCTTCCGACAGGGTGTAATCCTGATTGCGATACTTCAAGAGTACCACCGAGCGACCGGGGACTGAAGAATATAAGACGCCCTGTACCTCAACCTGCAAACGACTGCGTTGAATAGGTTCTGCAACAACCTGTGATTCACTTTTTTCCGCCGCAACCCAATGTTGATCAAGATTGCTGATCCAGAGAACGTCGGGTGCTGAAGGTGCGGAGTGACTTGAAACAGTGGGTTCCGGCAAGGGATAAAGCCACAGCAGTAAACTCCAGGTCAACTGAACCGCCATCCAGACTGCAAGAACCCAGCCAGCGGACATTAACACCCGTTTCACAAGTCACCCTGAGCCAGCAAAGCTTCCGGGTGCCAGCCGGGGTGACCTTCGACAAAGGCCAGACTGGGTTTTTCAATCTCCGGCAGTTGCCAGTTTTCAGGACGTTGACGCAGCCAAGCCTCCAGAAGCTGCCACAACGGCGTACCTTCACCCTGATAGTAAAGCGACCAGCCTGCTACACGTACCTGTTCACTGGTGGAGGGTGCAGGCCATTCCAGCTCAGAGACCCGCTGCCCAGCCTGAGCTTGATAGCGCAACACATAATGACTACCCGTCAAACGCGGCAGATCTTCACTGGTATGCAAGAACAAAGCATCACCCAACCATTGGCTGGCACCTGCCTCAAGGCGCGAACGCAGCTGCTGACGGTTGGCACCAACATTAAAGACAGGAGCTTCAAAGCCAGCCGTCAAACTCAGCAGGTGATCACGGGTAATCGCTTCACCCGGTGCCACTGCCAGACCATGGCGCAAACCCGGTGCCAGCGTTAAATCAGCACCGGTTGTTTTCAACGCTTCTGCAATCAGTTGGTCCCAGCTGCCCGCCAGGGCATCCCGGCGATACAACCAGCCTGGTGCTGAAGCCAAAGGCTGATCCAGCCAGCCGGCATAGGGGGCACGCAAACGGGCCATCTGCTCAGCAACTTCTTGATCGGGAGCCTGAAGCTGTGCCCAGACCGGATGAAATTCAGCATCCAACTCCCAGCCAAAACCACCGTGTTTCACTTTAATGGAAAAGAATCCCTGCCCCTGATGACCTGCCAAACACACGGGTATAGGTGCAGCATTGCTCTGGCGTGGATAGACCAACTGCGGCCAGAGATCCTGGCCACGCGAAGAAAGAATCAAATCCACTCCTTCCAGTTGCTGTGCCAGCCAGAAATTGGAATTGGTCCCCGCATCGGACAACAAAAGCACCAGTGAAGCTTTTTGCCCTGCTTCCTTCACCTGCTGCTGAATACCGGCCAGCCAGGCTTGCTCATCAAACTCACCGTCCTGCCAGGTGGGATAGGCAACGCCCACCACCGCAAGCTCAATACCCGCCTTATTGAAAAAGGCCACCGGCTGATTCTTGTCCAAAACCGGTCGATTGAACCGGGCATCCAGTTGCTGATAGCTCTGCGGCCAAAGACGGCGCTCCTCACTGGCCACTCGCACTTCAGCACCCAGCCAGTGACTGGAAAGCGGGCCATGCCGCCCCGAAGACATTTGTGCCAAACCGCTACCACTCCAGCACTGCCCCCCTTCCAGGGTCAGGCTGGAATCCACACCAAAACCCTGTCTTTTCTCTTCCAGGGCAGCGGCCAAAGCAGCATAACCCCCCATACGATCCAGTTGTTCGGACTGGGCACGTGCACCCGAGGCCGTCAACCAAGCCGCAGCCGAAGTGGTTTCAGCAATACCCAGATGGGCTAAACGGCTGGATTCCGTCACATAAGGAGGCTGCCCCAGAAGCGACATAGGCCCCAGGTGATTGGCTGCCGGATGCGAATAAACCGGCAACCAGTGGGCATGGGTATCCGCGTAAAAAAGCAGTTGCAACTCACTCTTTTCAGGAGGGAGAGGTCGGTTAGCGGTGGAAGAGGCACATCCAGCCAAAGTGGAAGCTGCAATGCTGCCAGCAGAAGCCTGCAAAAAACGTCGACGAGAAAAATTAGGCATGCAAAGGCTCTCAGCTCCATTTAAGATCCCAAAATAATAACGGAATTGAATGCTTAACAAAACCAACAAAACAGGTACTTTTACGTTGACCCACTTCAGTTTAATCTGGGTACAAGCCGCATGTGATTTATTTCATGACTCTGACGCAAGTTAACACCCTGACATACACTTTTTCCCTGTCAGACGATACAATCGACATAGGAACAACGAAGACGGAATTATGACCTACTTATATCCAATACGTCTGGCTGGCTGGGTGTTTCTTTTCGGATTACTGACAAGCTGTGGTGGCTCCAGTGAACCGGGTCAACTGACAGGGCTTCACCCCAAACAGGTCACTCTAGATGGTGCTGCAATGGCCGCTTCCAGAGAGATGACCGGCTTGGAAAGAGTCAGTGATGAAATCTGGGATGAAACAGCCGTTCGTAAGGTTCTGCATTTGTTTGCCTATGGTGGCCATGCCAGTGATGCACAAATTCAGACCTGGGCTGATCAGCCGCCTCATCATGCCATTGAAGAAATTCTCTACATGGGTGAGTTTCATCCCAAGCTTTCTCCTGTGCAAATTGCCGGTGCAACCGGTGAAAAAGGGACTTTAAAAGGCTTGAGTGAATTCTGGTCCAGCGCCCATGCGGAAAACCTGGTTAATGCAGATTCAAGAGAGAACTACACCCTGGATGCCTGGCGAGCCCCTGAACGCATCTGGACTAAAGCCGCGCATACTCCCGGACTGAACCCGGCTCGCCAGAAAATTGGTTTTTATCTGACCAACTATCATCTGGCAGCCAATCAGGATGCAGGAGTCACCCGACACCAAATCGTTGATTATTATGATGAAATAATGAAGGCTGTGGCTGCAGGTTTAAGTTTCGACCAGGTTCTCACCCGAGCTGCCGCGCATGCTGCGATTGCAGTACAGTACAACCATAAAGATAACCATTTTGATGGTGGCACCTACCAAGTCAATGAAGACTTTGCCCGGGAATACTTTCAACTTTTCTTTGGCATCCTCAGCGACCGCAATGGTAATGATGATTATCATGAAAATACCAATATTCCCAACATGGCGCGCCTGCTGACAGAAATGCAGCCTAAGGAGCGTCGCGGCCCCGACTCAGCCACCATGACCTATGAGCATTATAAAATTGGCAGCCCACTGGAAATACTGCACCAATCTATTACCGCCAGTAATGCTCAGGATGCGCTGGAACAACTTGGCCCTTATGCGCTGCAACACCCGGGCAGCCTTAAAAACCTACCCATTATTATTGTGCAGTGGTTGGCTGATGATAGCCTTAGTGACTATCCCGAACGCCAGCAACGAATCCGCGATTACTGGGTCAGCCTGGAAGAAAAAAATTTGATGACCTTTCTAAAAGGTTACGCCACCAGCACTGACTTCCACACCGCGGAAAGAATCAAGTACTACTCCACCTTCGACCGTTCACTGATCCTCGCTAACCGTATGGTGACTGATGTTCAGGATGCTGTCAGAAATATTTACGACCCTCAGGGCAGCATAAATTCCAGTGGATTTAATGTTTTCCGACCTCATCATAATGTTTTTGGAGCCCAAACCGGCGAAGATGCCTATGGTAGCAGTGAATACTTCCTACGCACCTTTAACCGTTTCACACGTGATAGCTGGCGTTTTTCACGAACCACCCGCCATCAGGATGACACTCTAGTGTGGGAAAAAGACTGGTCGGATGCTCTGCCTGCAGCCAAAAGCGGCTACTCCTGCCCGACTGCCAAAGTAGTGGGTGAATGGCTGTGGCAGCGCTTTGTTGCCGACAATCTAAAATATTTCGGCCCCTTGGAAAGAGTCCAGGTGTATGCCCTGATCAACAATGGCAAGGATGCAGCTGGAACCTGGCACGAAGCTTATGTGGGTGGGGTTACCTATGACAGCCAGTTTACCGAAGCAGAACTAAGTGAAGATGGTGGACTGCATGAATACTATCAACACCAAGCCAATGCCTGTGTTTTTACCAGTACACAGGATGAGCGCCTGGAAGTGGCAGACCATCTGGGAAAAGCCGTGAATTTTATTGCCAATACGCCCTATATGTTTTTCCAGGAGGGCCGCTGATGCAGCGTCGTAATTTCCTTAAAGCCCTATCCCTCTCGAGCCTCGCTTCACCTTTTTCTCTTTCATCAGGCCTGCTGGGACTGGGTAGCCTGACAACCAGCAGCGCCCTGGCCAGCCCCATCAACAGTCGACAAGTGGTCCAGATCACCTTGGATGGCGGGCCAGATTTACGCCAGCTGATCACCCCTGAACCCACCAGCACCTTTGGTAAAAGCTTCTGGAAAAACCATTTCACTGCCCATGGTCTGAGTAACGCCAATACGGACACTATCCAAAACTACTGGAATGATAACTATGATGCTGTGAGTTTAAGTGGCCAGACTTTCGGGATACTGAAAAAGGCGAACTGGCTGACTAACCAGATCAACCGCGGCAAGGTAGGGATTATTTGCAATGCTCTGGTTTCCCCATCACGTAACCATGTCCGTTCCCTCATGGCTTTAGATTATGGCCGCTGGGATACTGAATCTACAGCCCTTCTGGGTTCCGGATGGGGCGGACGCTTGGCTGCTGAACATGCCGCAGGACGAGTCATTTCTCTGACTTCAACGCCGCGTAATTTTTGTTTTGGCCCTTCGGATGCAGATATCGACCGACGAGCCCGTAGCGACAATCTCATCACCTTGGAAAACTCCAGGGCTGCTGGCCTTTTTGATCACCGTCTGCACGATGATATTAATAATCAACACTGGCGTTCAGTGATATCCCGCGCCCAGGCCAGCTACTATGGTAGCTTGCAGGCCAAACGCAACCAACTTCCTGAGCATTTGCAGCTGCTGCTGGATCATGAACGCGAACTGCGTAATCTGGCTGAAAACCTGGATACTATCTTATCCAGTAACCCGCTTCCGGAAGCTCTCGCTAACCTGGATTTGGAAAAGAATTTCCATCGCCAGATCACCACACTCTATGATCTGCTCAACCATACCGGCGGCCTTTTGAATATGAAGGTTGCTTCCCTGGGTCTTGGCAGCTGGGATAGCCATAAAAATCAGACGGGTATGATCGAACCCCTACTCAACACCCTGTTTGGCAGTGATCAGGGGCTGGATACGCTCACACAGCACCTAACCTCCAGTGTGCGTAACAATACGGTGTTTATGTTAAGCGGGGAGTTTGGGCGTCAGATTCGCAGCAATGGGGATCAGGGCACCGATCATGGTGAAGGCAATTACATGCTTGTCATTGGTGAGCAGGTACAAGGCGGCATTTTCGGTGAGCTTTTCCCGGAAGAAGAAATAGATCGGGTAGCAAACACCTCCATCGCCACACCCCATATTGAAGGTAAAACCAGTATTGAACACCCTTTCAAAGCACTGGCTGATTGGAGTCTGAGTCGGGACTCAGGCCTTCAGGTGATTACCCGTAGCCTCACTGACATCCAAGTGACCCCAAAAGAATCCGGGGTCGATTTCAGTGGCCTGTTACCCAGTTAAAACATATTAACCTTTGAGCCAGTCCCAAAAGCTTACGAACAAATCCAACCCCCAGCGCACTACGGCTTGCAGCCGGGGTTTATCTGCCATCCAGTCAGCAATAGCCGGGGAATAGGTGTAATACTGGTCTACGAACCAGCGACCCGGTGCCGACTCCATAAGTACTTCATCGCGGAAGTCACGCAGAATTTCTACCTCAGAGGCATAAACATCACCATAAACACGCGTTGCAATAAAACACTCTATTGTCGATGATGTTCCAGATGTCAAACGCACATCCGGACGTAACACGAGTTGCTGTAAAGGGGGCTCCAGAGTCGACCAGTTTTGCGGCTGATTTACCAACCAGCTGGCTGAATATCCCTGCAAATCAGAGCTAAAACCATCCTCGCTAGCCAGGCTTCGGAAACCCTGGCCCGACTTATCAGCCTGCATATCCATCAGTCTCAACCGGGGGTGGCCAGAAAAATAAAATGCCCAGTTGGCTGATAAATCCACCCCGGTAATAACCAGCACTTCTTCACTATTCACCTCACGGGTGGAAAGCCACCAGGTCACTTCTTCATTGCCATCTTGCCGGGTAACATCCACATTATAATCTTCCCAGGCAATACGGCAGGTTTCAGCTTCACAGAGAGTGGCATCATCCGGTAAGGTTTCACCATCCATCAGAGTGAAATCCAGTGCTTGTAAATTCTCACCATCCTTTGTCGTCAACTGCAATTGGCCTTGCAACCATTCATCCGGCAAAGCAATTCTCAAAGCTTCTTGACTTGCCTCAAAACTCCAATCTTCAAGTTGCAAGGACGTTTTATCTGCCTGCTGAAAAGAAATTTCCTTCACTTCACCCAAACGATATCCTTTCAGATAGAGAGCATCGGCACCATCAATCCATTCAAAATTAATCCAGGCAGGTTTGAATAGCTCTTCCTTGCTTGCTGTCATGGCATTGCCGGTATTCAATACTCCTGGATATCTCAACTTACCTTCCAGGCTCTCCTTATGGAGTGACAGGCTATTAAGCAGTGCAGCACGATAGGCTATAGCAGGTAGATTTTCAGCCTGGTATTTCTGCATCAAAGCAGCCAGAGTGGCAGCAACCAGTGGGGTGGACATAGACGTTCCTGTGGAGGTTGCATAGTTTTTATCCAGCCAGACACTGAATAGACTGACACCAGGCGCCGCCAGATCCACCTGCTGATAACCATAGTTACTGCTACTGGCCAGTTTGTTGTCACTACCAGCATTCCCCACACTGATAACCAGTGGCAACTCGTTACTGAATGCAGCCGGATAACGTGGCTGTGTATCAATCAAACGACTGTCATTACCGGCGGCTGCAATTACAAACTGGCCTTGTGCACTTAAATCCCGAAGCGTCCCCTCCAGCGTTGAACGACCCGTAGAAGCTACCAGAGAAGTGTTGATAATGGGAAAACTATAGTTTTCTTCTGCATTCTTTTCCAAAGCATCCAGAAGGGCCGCATTAATGTCAGAGAGATAACCTTCGGAGTCTGACTCCAGGGTTTTCATGGTATGCAGTACGGCTGAGGAGCAAATGCCCGCTGCATTCCCCACAAGATTACCTTCCTGATCCTTCACCTCAGTAGGCTGGGCCGCTATCAAACCTGCTATATGGCTACCATGACCATTGTCATCCTTGGCTGTAGCCTCTTCATCTATATAGTTTTTTTTAAAATCAAAGCTCAGATTTGCATGATCCAGAGCCGGATGTTCCCAGTTAATACCCGTATCCACAATAGCAATCGGAAAGTCATCACAAGGGTATTGGATTAGTTGGTCTGAAGCATCCACCAGGTTCAGTTGGGGAAAGTGCTCGGGAGGCGACACACTGGATTGCGGAGCAACCACAGCATCCAGCTCCACAAAACGCACTCTGGAATCACCCCGCAGTTCACGCATCAGGGTCAAACGCTGAATACGGTCTGTCACTTCATAGCGATAAAGCTCATAGTCTGCACTGGGAGCCGTTCGTAAGCGCTCTCCAGCCAACTGGTGGGGAGGTTGGCTTTCTGTTGCTTGCAATTCAATAACCGCTGGAACCTGGCCCGGCTTCCAAGCCACCAGCACGCCCTGCGCAAGTAGGGTGGTACTCCAAAAAAGCAATATAAACAACGCAAAGCGCAGGTGGCGCATGAATCAGTCCTCTCGATAGTCATCTGAAGTTCTCAAGGAATTATCCGGTAGATAGAGCGGCAAGTCGACCAGGACAGATCAAGAAAAATCACCTTCAATAAAAAAGGGAGCCTCAGCTCCCTTAATTAGGCCTGATCAGTTATTCAGTAAGCTGATCCTGATGCTGAACAGCTCCAGTTGCCATTCTCCAAGTCAGCCTGTGAAATGTCCGATTCGTCACACTCATAATTACCATCGTTGTTGGTGTCCACCTGCACTCGGGCAACAGGTGTTGAACCCACGGTACTAAAAGTGACCAAAATACTGGTATCCTGAGCGCCGGACAACTTCATTTGCCCACTGGCAGGAGTGTCATCTGCATCAAAATTATGAGTGATATACGACAGAGCTTGAGGGGTGGAAATCGTCAAACTTCCATCCATCCGGCTGGAGTCCAGTTTCACATTATACTTTTCCTGATATTCCCACTCACTGGTTGATACTGAGTCATACTCCCAGCTTTCATCCTCAGTAGAGTAAAAGGCGATAAAACTCTTCTCCCATGCTGATAGAAAAACCATCGGACTGGCTGGTACAGTAGGTATGATCACTTTTTTCTGTACACTCCCCTTGTATACCTCCATGCATGGTAAAGCTGTCGTCAGCTGTTTCTATCTTCAGGGTATCAACCGCCAGCTCATAATTATTTGTTGTTGCTGTCCAGGAGGTATCCATAGAGAGCTGACCCGAAGCATTGAACTCATCAGTCACGCAATCACTGAATGTCACCTTCATCAACATGGAGCCCTCAGTGTCATCTCCCTCTTCCGTAACAGAAGCATCCACGGAGCCGCCACTTCCACAGGACTCTGTACGGGTTTCCGTCGCAGCAGCTGTGACCTGCTCGCGTACAGCCCACTCAGCAAGTTTTTTCAATTGCCAGTGAATCCGGGAATTATCCTTTTGTTCTTCAGTTTGATTCGTCATGGCTGCAGCAATGTCATCCAAATCCAGAGCATCAAAAGTATCCAGTTCCTCTGAATCCATACTCTCAAACACGGATTGAATTGCCTCTGGTGCCGTTGCAGTAGTGATTTCCACCGGATCACGAGCTGTTTCAATATCAGGAGTGTTGAGTCCACCTGAAGATCCAGAATCAGAGTCATCACCCAAACAACCAGCCAGCAAACCTGCGGCCAAAGACACAGCAACCAGACTGTACATTTTACTATTCATGATTTTTCCTTTTGGGTCATTTCCCAAGCTATCAGAGTTACGGTTTATCCTTCTTTAAAATATATCAACATAAGAAACCAGAAAAGCCAAAAAACCAATCAACAGCAAAATCTCACATTTTTAAACAGGTGAAAAAAACTCTCAATTGACTATATAAATTTACAAAGTCGTTCACCTACTACCCACCTTCGTCAAAGCGTTCGGTCGTAAAGGTTCCACGACTGGAGATACGGTTACTTTCCCAACAATCGCCTCCAGAAGCTGGCTTTTTTCTTTTCCGGTGTTTCTGGTCTGGGCTTATGGGTGCTGGGGCCTTCAGGACGCAACAGGTCGCCAGGATAGTGGTCGTGTCCCAGGCACTGGCTGTCATCCAGACCAAAGGCTTTAACCGCCGCCACCGCTTCAATGCACCAGCGACCAAAATAGCTGCCCATGGAGAGAGGGTGTTTTTCCGGGTCACCATAGATATACCAAAAAGGCTGAATCGTCGGTGCCCGGCGGTTTTTAGGGGGTGGGCGTTTAAGCTCTGGGTACCAGTGATCAACAAAATCGAGCAGTAAAGCCGCTTGTTGTTCCTGCGGGGCATCAATGGCGTTTAACAGACGGGCATAGGGTTTGGGGTGCAGCAGTTGTTGGCCGATCCTACGGCCAGACTGACGGCTGGCGATGACACGATCCAGCAATATATCCTCGCCTTCACCACCGATCAACGCCAACAGCCGCTGCCATTGATCATCGGGAACCTCCAGAGCCAACGCCAGCCCCACCAACCAGAAACACCAGTTGTAATGATTCAGGTTGGAGAGTTCAAACTCCCAATCGCGGCAGGTGTTGAGGTTGTTTTCTGCGCATATTTCAACGGCTAACTTATTTGATGACTCCCAGTATTCCAGCACATCAGGAAAATAATCCCGCATTTTTTCTATCAAGCCACCTTGAGAATAAATTGTTAAAATTAATATCAAATAATATCCTGACATATCAAAAACAAACTGCGCTTCATAGACCCTATTTTTTGATGGCTCGTCCAATAACTTTTTTTTCCTCTCAAGGGCATTCTTTAAGACATTTGCTCCATGACTCCAATAGTATTGATTCCCCATCGGTGCACGAATCATGGCTGTGCTCCATTCAGAGGAGCACTCAGATTGCGCAGAATACTGGATGTATCCATGGGTTTAACCCGGCCCGCAGCATCCAGCACTTCTACTTCTGTGCTGCCATTAGGCCGGGTTGTTACAACCCAGGATTCAACACGACCTGATTTTATTGCATCCCCAATTATAAGAGCATTTTCCCGACCAACAGCCTGATCCAAGCGCCCCGATCCCAACGTCCAGCTCTCTGCTCCCTGACGTCCATCCGCCGTATTGCCCAGCCGCTGGCTGCCTGGAGTTTTGTTATTGCCTACAAATTTGTATTCAATCACCACGTAATCCACATCCGGTCGGTTAACGCTGAACAGGTCATCAATGCCTGTCTCGCCAACACTGGGCATCCGGGCCAGTTTTTCGCCTTCTGGTACAATCTGGCGCACCGTTTCCGGGCCCAGCAATTCTCCCATCATCCCTTTTTGCTCGGTGGTCAAATCACGCATGTCCAGCAAGGGATTGCCTTGACTGTCCAGCTGCCCTCCACTGCGGATCAATGCCTGGTTACCGGTTTGTTCAGCCAGTTGATCCAGTCGTTTGCTTACCGACTCAGCCGCTTCTTTTCCAGCATCCCCTAGGGCATCCGCTGTTTTACCTGCTCCCAGTGATCCAAGCACAGCACCGGTTGTTCTCAAGCCAGCCAGTGTCCCCTGATGAACACCCACATCGGTGCCGTAAAGTTCATTGAGCTTTCCACTCAACTCGGGGTTCAGAACAACGGCGGTACTTTCTCCTAGAGCGTGGCCGGTTTCAACAAAGCTGTCTTTCATGCTTTGCGGCAGACCCAGAAGACTGCTTGTCAGCCCATCGAGAGCTGCTTCGGGGTTTTCAGAAAGCGCCTGGGTCAGATCCAGCGTAGCACCAAGTCCGGCCTGAGTGGAATTCCATAATTCCTCTCGCAGTCCTGCATTAAGTTCCCGAGTCACTCCAGGCTGTACATAGTTTTGGTAAAAACTAACATCAGCGGTATCGGCGTACATTTCAGGGCGCAGCAGTTGCTGCCCTTCAGCAGTGAACAGTTTTTGCTGGTAGCCCAGGTCGTTGGTGAAAGTGTTCTCGTTGCTGGTCAAGAAGTCTTCGGCAGCCATATCTTCACCTTCACGAAGCTGAGCTCGCCAAAGGTAGTCAACATTGACTAAAGCTTGTTGGCTCAGTCGTTCTTTCGCTTCATCGACGCTGATGTCTTCTTGCTTGGCAAAAGCTTCGGCATTTTCCTGAATCCATTGCTCCTCTGTGGGGTGCAATTGTCGATTATTCAGGTCTTCATTCAAGGCTGTCACACCCCCTTGAATATGGCCCGTTGCCATTCCCAAACCAACTGCAATTCCTGTACTGACTGCTTTGTCGACTCCCTCAGGCAAGTCCTGAGACAAGTCATTAAGGGCTGGAGCAGCCAGGGCAGCAGTACTGGAACCCAATGCACCATCAAGATCACCGGAAAGTCCGCCCACCACAGCATGAGCCGTTACACGATAAAGGCCTCCTTCATCCCATTTTTGGGCTTTTTCAAGCAAAGCCTGTTGTTGTTCTGGATCATCTAACTCACGCAATTTGTCCCGCAGTGCCTTTGCCTGTTGATCGGCAAAATCCCCAACGGCTTTACTGGCATTTTTCCCAAACTCGGCGGTGATCTGTTGCTGGGCCTGGATGTCGCTTTCCACTTCCTGGGCATCAAAGTTGTTTTTAAGGCCTGTTTCCTGATCACCGGTGCGAACATCGGTGTGGCCTGCGATGCCACTGATGCCCGCTGGGGTGGTGCTTTTTTCGGTGTCACTGTCGTGACCGTAACCGGCCCCTCCGGTGCTGACACCGATGGATTCGGCGGAGTAGCGGCTGCGGTTTTGGATGTCCTGGGTGTGGATGCGGGTTGTTTCCAGGTTGTTGTTCCGGTTTTCAACCGCAGTATCGCTGCTGCTGATTACGCCACCGTTCAGGGTGGTGTTTCCGTCAACTTGAAGTTGAAAACCACCATCACCGGCTTGCAGGCCGCTTTGTTGGTTGACGCTGGCGTAGTTGGCTTGGACATCACTCTGGCTGTAGTGGGCACTGCCGCTGCCGCCCAGGCCAATGGTGACTGAACCGCCCAGGCTCTGGGATTCACTGTCGTAGGCTTGGGTGTCCTGCAAGCTTTGCAGGGTCAGGTCGCCCCCGATGTCGGCCGCGATTTGTTCAGCCTGGGCGACTGCACCCAGCAGGCGGGTATCACCCCCGGATTGGAGGTACAGTTGTTCACCGGCACTGATTTGGCTGTTGGTGTGGGTGACGCTTTGGCCATCGGCATCACCGCGCGAGCCATTGGCAGCCAGGTGAAGGCCAGCCGAGAAACCACCCGAGTCGATTTTTGCTGCCACGCCTATTCCGTAGCTGCTGCTTTTGCTGTCACTGGTTTGTTGGCTGGTATTCTGGGCCGCCAGAAGATCGATGCTGTGGTCGGCCACTAAAGTGGTGTTTTCGCCGGATTTGACTTGGCTGCCCTGGATGAGGATATTGCTGCTCTCACCTCCGCCTGTGGCAACCAGGTTGATGTTTTTACCGGCAGAGAGCTGGGAACCACGGGCAGTGATGGCGCTTTGTTGGCTTTCGCTGCTGCTTTTGGTACTGCCCACGGTAGCCGTTAAGTTTAGGCCCATATTGGCCACATCACCGGTGGCGGTTGCCTTACCAGCCTGAACCGTATCACTTGCATTATTACCCAGACCCAAAAGGCCTGCACCTGCAGCCAGGGCTTTCATGCGATCACTTTTGGCGGTTTCGCCAGCTTCATACGTTTGCTTTGCCGACTCGTAGGCATCGATCACTGGGCTGCTGAGGCTGACGGTTAAACCGCTTTGTTTAAATTTGGTTTGCTGTTCGGATTCGAAGGTTTCCTGAAACTCAGTGATACTGATGTCTTCAGCCTGAACATTGATATCGCCTTCCAGTGCAGTTACCTGACTGCCCACCTGCTGGTATTTCTTTCCAGCTTGTAAATTGACATCCCCTTTCAAGCTGCCCACCACACTTTGCTGAGCCTGAGTTTGCGTCGTAGTGGATGTGGTGTCTGTTTTTTGTTTACCGGCAGTGATGCTCAGGCCACCATTGCTGAAAACACCAGAGCGTTTTTTCTGGTAGTCGCTGCTGGTAGTAACCTTGTTTTCACCGGCTTCCAACGTCAGGTTGCCCCCTGCCATCAAGCTGGTCCCGTGACCTGACACCACCTCACTGGCTGTTATCTCCAGGTCCTGCCCGGCACTGACTTCCACCCGACCACCGCTTAAACTGTTGCCTATGGCCGTTGAACTTTGGGTACTTGTGGTTCGCGTACGGGTGGTTTTGTTGAAGAAACCACTGGATTTGGTTTGTTTCTGGGTGTATTCCTTCGCCTTTTGCTGAGCGGCTTTAAGCTGAATATTATTCTTGGCCTGAAGCGCCAGAGTTCCTTTTTTAGCCAGAAATTCAGATGCAGTTGACACCAGATCACCACCCAGGCTGCTGGCCACCAGGTTACCCCCAGCCTGGATGAGGTTGCCCAGCACTGTTTCTTGCATGATTTCAGTCGTTATTTTGCCACTGGTTCCTTTATCCATGTAAGAGAAGTTTTCGGATACATTCTTGGCAGCCGTCAGAGTGATGTCTTTGGCTTGGATCAGCATGTCTGTCCCTGCTTTGATCTGGGCAGCCTGACTTTCCAGGCTTTCTCCCGCTGACAATTGCAGCTGTTCACCGGCATTTAATTCAGTCACCTGATGAGTAGCATCCACTTCGCGAAGGGTTCTGTTCAGGCGTTGATTCAGGCTTTGGGTGGTACCCAGCTCCATTTGTCCATCCACCTGAATGCTCATGTTTTTGGCCGCATCAAACCGTGAGCCCAGGGCAGTCAGGTCTTGTCCAACTTCAATAGCCAGGTTGTTGCCTGATATTTCTGCAGTGGGTGCCATGAAGGTTTGGCTCCCCGTCAACTCGCCTTCGGCATTTTTATAATCCAACTGGGTGGACTGGGTTTCATTAATCAGGTTTTTACCGACAGCCAGGCCAACCTGATCCCCTTTAATCAGGCCATCACGGTTAGTCAGATCCTTTTCAGTTTCCAGGAAAAGATTCCCGCCTGTTTGAATTTCACCAGTGTTGGTCAGATCCCGTGTACGGATACCCAGGTCTTCACTGGCTAGCAGGCTGCCTTGGTTTTGAAAATCACCATCAACCTCCAGATGCACATTTTGGGCAGCTATGAGGGAACCATCCGGGCGCAGTTGTATATCATCTGAGTGACCCAGATAGACACGGGGAACCAGGGCTGTTTCCGGGCCATTTTCCGTGGCAAAGGTTTCTTCAACCATCCAAACCAAAGGTTTTTGTAACTCTTCGATTTGGCGGTCAGTTAGAGCAATACCCGGTGTCAATTCCAGGCGGCCAACCTCCTTGATTGCATTTTCCATCAATTGGCGATACTGATCTTCCTGGCTGGTAAAATCACCCAGGTACTGAACACCTGTTTGTTCAAGTATCTGATCACGAATCAGGCGCTGTTCTACAAAGCCATCGCCAAGGCGTTTGGTGGTTTTGGCAGGGTTGTGCTCCAGGCGCTGCACCATGTAATCCGAGGAAATAAACTCTTTATAGTTGGTAAGGTGTGGGCTGGTTTCAACCAGGTAGTGATGGTCCGGTGTTTCTGAAACTGTAATCAGAGGAGAAGAAGGCAACTCAAACCCGGCTTCTTTTTGCTCCCAGTCTGAAGGCATCCAGGAAACATCTGAGCCAGACTTGATGGCAAGCCCTTCGGTAGCATCAGTTGTTGGCGCATTCAGCTCCACTGGATCCGCCTGGCCCTGGGCTTGTCGCGTATTGGGGGCAGGCAATAAATTCTGGTCTTCAACGTTGGTCAAATCACGGGAGACATTATTCACCTCATCAACTCGACCCGTCAGATTCTTATTGGCGGAGAAGGTGGCAGAAGCCAGTGTATCCGTTGTTGTATGAGTGTAATTGTAATCAAAATTATCATAGCGCGATACAGTTATATCAAGTGCACAATATCCAAAGACAGAAAATGTTATGCATTTTTTCTTTCTATACTTCATACGATCTTCACCACTACGGGTGATCACACGATTGGTAACCGCACTTTGGTTATTCAGTGACCCTCCGTTATGACTCAGGGAACCACCGGCACTGATCACTGAGTAGAGATTGTCCACATCGCCCTGGATGGAGAGGTTGCGACCGGACAGAAGATAGGCAGACGGGCTGTTTTCAGTAACAACCCGGGTCGTTTCAGTTTCAGTGTAGCTACGTGTTCCAGAAATGTATTTTCCATAAGGATCAATGGAGTGGCTATCCACTTCTGTAGTGGTTGTACGTTCTTCAGTCGCAAATGCACGTTTGCGATTGGTTAACTGGTCAACATCAACCGCAAGATCCTGGCCTGCTTCAATGGTAGAGGATTCATTCAACAGTTGATCGGCAGAGAGTGACAAGCTGCCCAGACTGAAGATTTCCGCACCCTGCGTATTTTTGATATCACCCGTTGCATCCAGCTGTAAATAATCCAGGCCTGCCATGAGGGAGTTGGCCGTTGTGTTGTTGAAGTCATGGGCATTGGCATATACACGACCACCCAAAAGGGTGCCCTGATTATTGATATTGCCCTGAATATTCAGATGCATTTGGTTTTCTGCCAGAAGTGCAGAGTCAGCATTTTGTATATCCAGGCGACTAGCCGCTATTTCAACATAGGCCCCACTGATCACATCGCTGTTAGTCACTTGATAGTCAGTATCTATTTCAAGGTGGTTATTGGCTTCAAGAGTCGAAGTGTTGTTAAGAGAGCGGCTTTCCAGCAAAAGGCTATGCCCAGTGAGGGTTCCCTTATTAGTCACTGAACCGGTAGTATCAATTGTTAAACGGCCACCCCAGGTAGCCAGTTGGCCGGAAGACTGATTGGTCAAAGCATTTGCAGAAATAGAACCAGACTTACCTTGAACCAACCCATAGTTATTTAAATTATTTATTAAATTGACATCAAGGTATCCGCCACTCAGCAATTTACCCTTTTTATTACTGGTTAATGACTTGGCCTGCAGATAAAAATCACCACCGGCTTGCAGTTTTGTTGCAAGATTAATATGATTACTGTTTTTAAGGGTAAAATTATCTTCAGCAAGTGCCCAAGCATTAGTGCCTTCCTGAATAAAGTCATTGGTGTCAATCAATAAATCATTACTGTAAATTTTGCCATTATTTATCAGTTTATCTTGGAGAACAAATTCACCTTGACCCGATAAAACCAAGAACTGACCGGAGGATTTATTAAACAGATTTTCAGCATTCATTTTCAAGGATTCAGACTGAACAGTTCCATAGTTTTCAAAATCACCATTGGCAACCTGAATATCAAGATTTGTCTCCGAAGCCAAGAGCGAATAAGAGCCCTTATTCTTAAAGCTACTAGCTGTTATACTAGTAGAATTTCCTTGCATCACACCTGAATTAGTCATCTGATCAGACTGAACGGAAAGGTCAGCGTGATTTGCAAGAATTAAAGCGTCAGATCCATTGTTAATTGATTGACTATTAATTATAATCTTATGACCCTGAACCCCACCAAAATTAGTCAAACTGTCAGAATTAACCAAGAGTCCATCTTCACCAGCAAATAATACACCCTCTTTATTGTTACTAATTTTTTCGATATCAAACTCAACCCCTTTACCCTGAATGTTTCCCGAATTGGCCAGACTTTCAGCGTCAATATTAAGGCCACCATCATTGGCCACAACAAAAGATTTTAAATTATTATTTAAAGTTTTACCGCTTATTAAAACAGAGTTACCTTGCAGGACACCTGAATTGTTAAAATACTCGGAACCAATAAAGACATCATTGGTCGAATATATCAAAGAGCCTGATTCATTATCAATTAGTTGAGAATCAACCGTGACTTTATTCCCCTGAAGTACTCCAAAGTTGTCCAGACTTTCAGACTGAATTGAAAGATTGTTTTTTGCTGTAACTATACTTTCTACAACTGTGTTTTCAAAATATTTTGATTGTAAATCAACATCATTTCCTTCAATTCTTCCATTGTTAATTAGGCTATTTGTTTCAACATAAAAATCACCACCGAACAACACTGAGTCATTAACCAGTTTTTTTGATAGATTTAAATAAAAATTATTTTTTGCCTGGAAACCACCCGATTTATTTTCCAAATCATCTGCAGATACAGTTAATGTGTCACCCAGGTATACTCCATTATTAATAATTTTATTAGCTGATAAATTAATTAAGGGGCCAGAAAAGCCCCCCTGGTTACTTATGGATTGAGCTTCAACATCTATTTCACCTTCAACGGAAAACCAATTTCCATCACTTCCCGTTTGAATATCAAGAGATTTTGCTGTAATATTTTTTGATTTTATCAGCCCATCATTATTGAAAGAGTTAGTGGTTACAGCAGATAAATTGTCATTAGCTAAAACAATACTCTCACTAGTATTGTTTGAAAATCCATCATTCTGTATATAAATAGAGTTTGCAAAAATTCCACCGCTGTTTGTGAGAAAGCCGTCACCAAATACTATATAGGATGATTCGATTTCACCAGCATTATCAAAACCAACCTCTGATTTTATATTTATATTATTCTTGGCAAGAATACTGCCTGAATTCAAATTTTCTCCTGTCTCAAAGTCAATCTTCATAGAAGATGCGTTCACCTGACCTGAGTTAGTAACCACATCAGAATTAATATTCATCTGATTCAAAGATATCAACTTCCCAGAATTAAAAAAATCATTACTTTTAAAACCTATTCTTTCAGCAAATATTTCATTATTATTATCAATCTGATAAGAATCTATTTTCAATTGACCTGCAGATATTTTTCCATCATTACTCAAATATTGACTACCAACAAACAGATCCCTAATAAAAATATCACCAGAGTTACTAAGGGACTGAGAAAATAGGCTTGTTGAATCAGCAGAAATTAAACCAGAGTTTTTAAAATCCATACTGCTTGATAACAAAAAATCGGCCTGAAAATTACCTTGATTATTTAGCTTTTCAGAATTCAAATCCAAAACTTCTTCTGTTATCACAAAAGACTCATTTGTTTTATTCTGAATTTCATGTGCCTTTAATGATACATTTTGACCTTTAACAACACCTTTATTAGAAAGTATATCTTTACTCTCCAATTGAACATTGCCTTGTAGACTTGCTGTTGCTCCTCCAAAATGAATATCACCTTCTGAGGTCAGTTTAAAATTTTGCCGGGCAAGCAATTGTCCCTCGCTATTGACACCAAACCCTTTCTCGGTACCAATAATTTTTATTCTATTTGCATACATTCCACCAATTGCTGCCACATCCAAGGATACACCATTTTCATCATTTTCTGAGTTTATGTGTGTAGCCTTCAAATCAGAATGCTTTATCTTATTCTTGCCAGTAATAATATTTAAATCGTTAGCCCAAATATCAGCATTAATTTTTACTGCACGAGAAAGAACGTCAAGCTGATCAAGATTTTCAGCATTGATTCCCTTACCTTTAAAGTTAATACTTCCTTTTTCCACCTGGTAGCCTAGCAAATCACCCTGAGGATCAAAAATACTGGTTCCTGTTGTCAAAACACTTCGCGGTGTATTGATAAATCCACAACCATCACATGTTATTCCATTGGGGTTGGCAATGACTGTTTCAGCAGACCTCCCTGCCACTTCAATATAACCATTAAGGTTACTTAAATTATTACCGACAACTTCATTAAGAATGATGTCAGCAGAATTTCCTTCGAGCCTATTATTTCCGTCGATATAACCAGCCAGTTTACTTTTTATAATTTCAGATGAGTTATTGAGTATCGCTCCTTTCGACCCAACATTGAAGTCATCATACTCGTTTCTGGACACGCCTTGATTTGAAGGTTTGTTATTATTAACTGTTGGAACACCACTATTACTTTCTAAAACTTCTGGACTGTGCTGTCCTTGGGTTGATCCTACAATTCCTTCAGCAAGCAGTAATCCAGGCTGAAGCGGGTAAGTAACCAACAGAGTCCAGGCTGTTACCACTTTTATCTGTTGAGAAACACCTATTTGTTTTCTTTCATTTTTGGACTTGATTAAAGCCAAGTAGATTTCATTAAGTTTTAAATTACCCATGACAGTACAAAGCCTCCCGTGCTTGACAATTCATCAAAAGATTCAGGATAAGAAACAGGCTGTGCTATAAAGGCTTCATATCGAAACCTCCATAATTGCCCTCTTAAGCCCATTGCTATGCCACTTAACCAATTTTGATCCAGCCCATTTGATCCTTTACCATTGACACCACCAACATCCACTGCCCAGAATAAGCTGTGTTGAGACTTATTGATAAACCAGCTAAGTTCATTACGTGTTTGCCAACCCTTTTCACCACCCAGGTTGTTATTTCCATCAAAGCCCCTAACACTGTATCTTCCACCCACACTGAACCAATCCAGTGAGTAAATAGGAGTACTTGCCCATTGAGCTTTCCAATTTGATAAGAAGGACACTCGCTGTGTTTAAAGATTGAAGCTATGATTGAAACTTATACTTGTTTTCCATATTGTATATTCTGGATTGGGTGATTCTTTTCCTGGCTGCCTTTTTTCTGCATCCAGCCAGTCCATACCCTGGTTAACTTCAAAACTCAGGTTCATTAACCCTTTATTAAAGTAGATACGCTGCCTAACACCTAATTGTACATGTGTCAATCGACGTTGCTGGACTTTTACTTCTGTATCATTGATATAATTATGACGTTTCCTGAATGTCAAACCTGAAAATAAATTGATTCGTGATTTATTACTACGATAAACTGTTTTAATGATATCAAACTTATTATCAATACCTTCCCCACTACTCATAAAATCTTGTGTACTTCCTGAAATCAGCTGGTGATAATCAAACTGATTATGTGAAAGCTCCATCAGCCAATATCCATAAGGTATTGAATAATAGAAATTGTTGCTACGTGTTGAGTCTTTGCTATCATTTTCCACTGCCTGATTTAGGCCAAAGCTAAGCTGATCCTGTAGAAATAATGGATTATCCCAAGTAAGATTGACACCACCCTGATAATAGCCTGTATTTTCACTTCCACTATCATCTATACTTAATGATAAGGTGAAAGGTATTTTTTTATCTATATCAAGGTTTATATTGCTATAACCTGTCTCGTCAGCAGGCTGAATTTCCATCGTCACATCCTGTGTAGGCAACCGTTTCATTTGTTCCAGTCCTTGCTCCATGGCCCTGATGTTAAGGAAGTCATCCTGACGCAACGGAAATGCCGTCTGCCACAAGGGTAGGTAGTTCTCATTGGGCAGTACCTGATCAAGCTTTCCAGGAAACAACGCCAGTTTAAGCTGACCATCTGATAGGTTTTGTTCCGGCAAACCAATTCGTGAAGTCACGTAGCCTTTTGCCAGAATGCTTTTATTGATACTTTCGAGCAGTTCGCTGAGCATTCTTTGAGAAATACAAGTATTTCTATATTTTTCAATGTCTTCAAGAATCCAGTTGAATTTTTTGGGTAACGTTTCCTGAAAAGTTATTTCTTTGATTTCAAAGCAATCAGCTTTTTCTTCAGCCTTTAAAGTAGGGGACTCTGATTCAGGCAGATCAATGTGAACACCCGGCCTTGCTTCTCTTCGCTGCTCTTCTTGATGCTCTTGCTGTTCTCTCAGTTGCCATTCCTTTTGCTGTATCGCTTCATCCAGCTCAGTTGCATGAACCATCTCTGAAATCAGTAATATGATTCCTATTAGATACAACTTGCTGTTTAATGTTACATCCATGTCACACCTTTAAAACTTGGTTTTAGGCTCTATTAACCACATACTATCTTCATTTTTTCTGAAAAATATTGCTTGATATCAAAATAAATTCAATGCATTTGTTATGCATGTATAAATCTTAAATTCTTGGTTGATTCCTGTAGGTTTTGTACGTCTGCTTGCCCTACACTGCTGAATTGGCTAGTCTGATACCTATTGCCACTACCCTTGGATGAGCCTTTATCATCAGCATCAGATGGCTCTCAGGATGTTGTTTTTATACCATTATTTTAGAGTGAGTGAGCCGTGACTTCTCGGATTAACCCTGTACATCGAATGAGTTGGCTTTTGCAATTTTTGCTCTGGCCGAGTATAACCTGTCTTATGGCCTTGCCTGCCATGGCAGCCAATCTCCCACCTGTTGAGCAACTGCAGCAGGAGCTTGCTGATGGTCGTGGAAAAGCCGTTTTCTCAGAGCTGCAACCATTAGAGGATTCTTTTGCGGGTCAGCCCAATTATGACTATCTTTTTGGTCAGGCCGCTGTGGCCGTCCAGGAGCCTCTTGCCGCCACCTGGGCTCTGGAGCGTTTGATTCTGGTTGAACCCCGGCATTATCGGGGCAAACTCCTATTGGCTCGGGCTTATATGGATCTGGAACGCTACTCGCGTGCCCAGGGTTTAATTGATGAAGTTAAAGATCGCTCAAGTTCAGCTTCTGTTCAGGCTAGAGCTGAACGTTTGAACGAAATTTTACAGGAGCGTAAACAACCCCGCCGTTTCACACTCAGCAGCCGGTTAACCGCTGCTTTGGGTCATGATTCCAATATTTCTTCCTCACCCAGTGCCAGTATTGAGCAAGGTGGTGAAACTTTAAATTTCACTGAAGAGTCCAGTGTTTTTTCTGAGCTAAAAGCCCGCCAAAAGCTGGAGTACAAAGCAAGTGAGCAAGTCACCCTAAGTGGTGGTTATCGTTTGGAGGACTCCCGCCCCTACCAGGAGAGTGATTATATTCGTCAGCGCCTGGGGGTGGATTTTTCCGGTCGTTATCGAACTGATACCTGGGAGGCCAGCATTAAGCCTGCCCTGAGCAAAGGCTGGCGTGATGGTGAAGGTGAAATCCAGGAAACCCGGCTAGGTGTTAATGGTCGTTTCCAGTTGCCGGCTGAGCAAAGTCTTTTGGCTTTTAGCAGCTTAACCAACATCAGCTATGACCAAACACCGGATAATGATGGTAGCTTCTTACTCTTGGGTGGTGGTTGGATATCCAAACCAGCAGGGGCAGAATCCCCTTTGACTTTGGTTCTCACAGGTTACTATCTCACCAGCAACCAGCCCGACAGCGCCAGTGGTGACATGTCAGGCCCTGGTTTTAATGCCAACAGCCTTTATGAATATTCCAACAATCTTACTCTGGGCGCCCAATTGGGTTGGTCAAGCCGGGGATATTCAGGCAACCGAAGCAGTGAAAACCAATACTCTCTGGGCCTGAATGCTGATTACCGTTTTGATCAGAGCTGGAAGATCCTGCCGGAAATTCGCTATGCCATGATGGACAGCAGCAATGAGCTGGCTGAATACAATCGCCTGACTGTTAAAATGAGTGTGCGCTATGAATTCCAACCCCAACGTTTCTAAAACCTTCATCTGGCTTTTCTGTTTATTAGTCAGCCTGTTACTGCTCCAATCACCGGTTCTGGCAGCCAACCCTGTGGGCAGCTTCCAGTTTGTACATGGTGACGTCAGTATTCAAAGAAATGGTCAAGCCCTGGAGGCGAGCCGTGGCGATGATGTGTTTGTAGGAGACACCCTGGTAACAGCTGCTGCCAGCAGTGCTCAACTGAAAATGGTGGATGGAGCCCGTATGGCTCTGCGTCCACGCAGTGAGTTAGTGGTTGATGAATACAATTTCAATGATGACGATGATGACTCTTCTCTGGTCAGCCTGACCCGTGGTGGGTTGCGTACGGTAACGGGTGCTCTTGGCCGTGCTCGCCCGGATAAAGTTAAGATTGATACCCCAGTTGCAACCATGGGTATACGTGGTACCGATATGGATACTTTTTTCACCCCTGACCCTGAGGCCAGTTCACTGGAAGACACAGAGGCAGTTCTGCGCGTCAATGAAGGCACTGGCTTCATTACCTCCGGCGGAGTTGAGCT